>Ga0315282_10000398_pt1 | contig 86388 bp, 89 predicted proteins | sample YL17G07_20_MG_FD_203693 | JGI IMG/M metagenome (GOLD analysis project Ga0315282, IMG submission 203693) | Sediment microbial communities from Yellowstone Lake, YNP, Wyoming, USA - YL17G07_20 | ecosystem: Environmental > Aquatic > Freshwater > Lake > Sediment | place: USA: Wyoming | collected...
TGTAAAGAACTACATTGAAAATCAACAGCACGATAAACTGAATGAAACGATGTCAGCGAAACAGTTAAAACTTGAAGTCTTCTAATATAAATAGAAACCCACGACTTCAGTCGTGGGAGTATATCATGCGTTATTCATTATTCATATCGAACCCAGCCCAAACAAAAGAAACAAACGCTATTAATACTTTACAGGTATTTTAGTAAAGCCCGAAGCTTAATAAATTATTTATGATGGTGAGATGAACTACAAAATAAATGCTTCTGACCTGAGCAAAATACCCGAAGACCTTGTAAGCAAAGTTCCAAACATAGATTTCAAAACACCTGTTTCAGAGGTACTACCACTGCTTAACAAAAATGAAGCCGTAATAGTCAACAAAAACAACAAGTTCTACGGAATACTAGATACAAGGGCGATAAAAAGGTCAAAACTTACACTTAAGCTGCCCAGGAGCCTGACGGCGGGCAAATTTGCCGTCAAAACGCCCAGCATTGATGACGGCACCTCAATCTATGAGGCTATAGAAAGCTTTAACAAAGCAGGGGCAAAGGCGCTTCCGTATGTTGTTCGGGGCTCTGTTCTCGGACTCATCGAAAGGAGTACCATGCTAAAGATGATTTTATCAACCGGGCTGGCAAAAGAGATAAAAATAAAGAATGCAATGACGTCGCCTTTGCTTTCCATAAACATCAATTCCACCATGGGGCAAGCAAGGTCAATGATGCTTAAATATAGAGTAAACAGGCTCGCCATAACTGACGATTATAGAAGATTTGCGGGCTTGGTGACCCACAGCGACATAATCACACATTACACAAAAGCGTCAGAGCCCATGCCAGAAAAGAAGATTGATATGACAGGACCATCAGAACTACCGATAACAAATGCGATGCTTGACAATCCGATAACGATAGATCAAGAAAAAAACCTTCCAGAAGCGATACGTCTCTTGATTGAGAATAAAATTTCATCACTAGTAGTCACTAAGAAAGGCACGCCCATCGGGATATTAACCACCTCTGATATATTCCAAAACATATCTGCAAGCAAGGCAGTTGAACTTAATAACGTTTACATAGCCAGCTTGGATCCCTCATTGGCCGAGTACAAAGAGGAAATACTTGAAGCCGCAAACGCCTTTATAAACAAGATCAAAAAACTGCATAGGGTAAGGGTGGACTACCTGATACTCAGGATCAAAAGGATAAAACCCAGCAAGTACGAGATACACGCTAGGCTAATGCTCGGCAAGGGCGCTATACAGGTTAGCGTCACTGATTACATGCTAGAAAAAACGTTAAATAGGCTACTTGAAATATTAAAAGAGAGGGTTATAAAAGCTAAGGAGAAAAGGCTCTCTGCAGAAAGATATGAGTGATTCATTGCAAGGCAGAAAAACTAATAAAGCACAGTCAAGCTTAGAATTGCTTGTAACGCTGTCTTTCGGCCTAATAATACTCTTGCCAATAGTTGTGCTGGCATTCATACAAATATCAACCTCCCAATCAACATTAGCCTCGACAGAAGCGCAGCAAGCAGCGGGCAAGTTGGCAAGCGTTGCCACCGTTGTAGGAATACAGGGCTACCCAGCAAAGCAACTCACCTTAATACAGGTGCCACCAAACGTGTATAACATAGAGGTAGGCACGCAAAACAACGGGGTAGGCCATGTAATCATATTTATAGTTAGGACCAGTACGGGGCTAAGCTATGTAACAGCTTATACCCCAGTAAACGTTAGCGGCAACATAGGCGGCATTTCATCAACAGGCACCTACCTGGTAAATATCAGCGCACAGAACTCATGCCCGAGCAATCCAACCGTATCGTGCGTGTACATAACGCCCAGCTAGCACCTCTATCCTAACCCCAAATTATTTTAAGCGCTGGTACAAAAAGCATATATGTTATTGTTTACCAATTCATACGCATAACTTACGGTGTAGAAATGAGAATTTTGCAGCTAGATGTTGAATCAATAGAATTCAAAGCAATAAAACCGGAATCAAGCATATATGAAAAAGCGGGGCCAAAGGCAATAACCGTAAAGAACGCTATTGTGCTTTTCATAGCTGTAGAGCCCGGTGACACGAAAAAGGAGGCAAGGCAAGCGATAAACGATTCCGCAGGGTTTGCAAAAAAGCAGAAGGTAAAGAAACTAGTCTTATACCCATTTGCCCATATAAGCGCAAATCTCGAAGAGCCGCACAAGGCGCTCGAAATACTCCAATACATGCAAGATGCAGCCAGCGAGTTTGGAATGGAGGTAATTTCCGCACCTTTCGGGTGGAACAAAAGCCTTAAGCTTGAGGTGAAGGGACATCCCCTTGCCGAGCAGTCCCGAAGCTACGGTGCTGAGGCAAAAAACGTCAAGATCGAAAGGAAAAAGATTGACACATCAATAATAAAGAAGAGCGATTGGTCAGGGCTGCCAGAAAACGACCACAGGACGATAGGTGAGAAATTAGATCTCTACAGCTTCCAGGAGGTTTCGCCAGGTATGGCCTACTGGCACCCAAACGGCTACATAATATACAAGGAACTCTTCAGGTACATAAGGGAGAAGCTTGATGAATATGGCTATCAGGAGATAGCGACGCCCGCCTTTGCGAACATGGCGCTATGGCAAATGAGCGGTCACGCCGAACACTTCAGAGACAACATGTTCGTATTCGAATCTGAAGGGCAGGAATACGGGCTTAAACCGATGAATTGCCCATCAACCATAATGGTATTTAAGTCAAGGAAATGGAGCTACAAGGAGCTTCCGGTAAGGTTTGCAGACTTTGACAAGCTTTACAGGAGCGAGCTTAGCGGAACGCTCAGCGGGTTGTTTAGGGTCAGGGAGCTCACCCAAGACGATGCACACCTTTTTGTTAGGGATGATCAGGTAGACAAAGAGCTTGCAATGGTAATCAAGATGGTCAAGGAGCTCTACAAGAAGTTTGATTTAGAGTACAAAGCAAAGCTCTCCACAATGCCTGATGACCATGCTGGTGATAAGGAGACTTGGGGCATGGCGATCTTGAAATTGAGGCAAGCTCTCGACACAAGCGACATAAAGTTTGAGATAAAGGAGAAAGAGGGCGCCTTTTACGGCCCGAAGATAGACTTTGACATAAAGGATTCCATGGGCAGGGAGTGGCAGTGCGCGACAATACAGCTCGACTATAACATGCCGAAGAAGTTCAAGCTAGAGTATACGGGCGAAGACGGCAGACAGCACACCCCAATCATAATACACCGTGTAATCTATGGCTCGCTCGAAAGATTTCTAGGCGTGTTGGTGGAGCACTATCAAGGCAGATTTCCAACCTGGTTCGCTCCGGTACAAACAAGGGTAGTTTCAATATCTGAAGAGTCCTCTGATTATGCCAAACAGGTTTATAAGAAACTTAAGGTTGCCAGTGTCAGGGTAGAATTGGATGTATCGGACAAAACAATGGAATACAAAGTGAGAGACGCCCAAATGCAAAAGATACCTTATATGCTGATTGTTGGCAAGCGCGAGAAAGAAAGCAAGAAGATTTCTATAAGGACTAGAGAGGGAAAGCAAGAGAACAGCGTAGATCTCGAAGAGTTCATAGCCAATATAAAAAAAGAGATCACTGAAAGGCGCTAAGCCACATCGTCAAATCTCACAGAATAAATATTTCTATACAGTTTCTTGCCATTTTTCATACCGGAAAACTCATACGCCATTATCGGCCTTTTTATTTTCCTATCTGAGCCAAAAAACTTATTTACCGCGGCCTTGTCACCAATGTAAATATCATAACCCTCCATTCTTTCATCAATTTTTGATATAAATGTACCATAATTTTCAAGAAATACGCTCAATTTTTCTAAAAATCTCTCTGCTCTTTCACTATCCCCCCTTATTTTTACAACAGCTTCGTAATAGCCAGCCCTAATCCTGTAACACCTACCACACAAACCCTTTAGAAATTTTATGTGTAGCTCCTTTTCAAACTGAACGTTTTCGTTACTGACCTCGCATCTAAATCTTATAACTCCGATTCCAGAGCCTTTGCTGAAATCTAGCAGCTCGAAACTGCAGGCAGGCACTGATTTGTGCATTGCCGTATATATTGCCTTTTCAAAAGATTCCTTGCCTCTCTTTTCATAGCCTAGGCTGGTTTTTATATTACCGCACGATTTGCACTCTTGCAGTGTGATGGTGTCTTTCAACTTTGAATCAATCTTGCCTATCGTGCATCTATCGCAAAATTCTCCAATAAAGCGTGTAGTTTCACTCGACCTGCCACAGGTCGGGCAGTACTTTATCATTTACTCACCATAGTGCCTTGCTATGATCGCACCATATGCCGGCCTTGTTAGGAACGCACCCATCAGGGCCCCTATTATTGTAGCCTCAGCAAACCCTATTATGTCAACTAAAGATGTTGAAAATAGCAGTGGAAGCATCGCGATTGTCAAGAGTGCAGCATCAGCCCAGATAATATAAAACGCGTGTCCAAGCAAGATTTTTGTTGATGTTTTCAATTCCCTTTTTACCAGTACCTCGTCAGTAATTATGATTTGCGCGTCAACGCCAGTGCCTACAACCGCTATCATGCCAGCCACAGCTGCTATGTCTATCGTTCCTATGAGCCCAATTAATGAGATTATAATGAAAAGTTCCATAACTGTAGTCAAGAGTATTGGTGTTATTAGAAAGAGCTTTTTGTATCTAATTATTATAAAAATGGATACGAATCCAACAGCCAGCACAAGCCCCAATACGCTAATGTCAAGGAAGCCTTTTCCAAGCGTTGGAGAGGTCTTAGTGGGCGTGCCGACTATAACACTAATCGGCAGAGCGCCACCGCTCAATATGCTTGCTATCGTCTTTGACTGGTTTTGTGCATATGCTATCATTGCTGTTTTTGACACAGAGGACGGCGCTGCTCCTGAAATTTCATAGCTGTTTCCTATCGAGCCGTTTGTTACCGAGGGATTTAGCAGTGGTGCAGAGAGCAACCCAACCATCGGCCAAGAGCCGATTACTGTGCTGTTGATCGATACCTTAAAATAACTTGGCGTCATGTTCGAGTTGCTTTCCAGCTTCAGTGTATAGTTCTCCTCTCTTATAGACGCCAAAAGACTACCGTTCAGATTATAACTTGCAAGTACTGTTTTGTATTTTGCCCTGTTTGCAGAGAGGAACGCTCTAACGCTGCTTATGCTCGTGTTGGTATTAGTTACGCTTACCACCTGTATTGATTGATTGCCAAATACGAGTGCTTTCTGCATGGTCGCAAGCGCCTCTCCAGGAGTTAAACCCAGAGACGTATTGCTTAGAATAGATTCATTTATCAGCACAATCGCCCCTGCAGGCCTGTCAAGAAACATGTAGAGCGGCTGATCTGCCTGACCAAATACGACCTTTGCAAAATTTTGGGCTGCGCTCTGTGTTATATAGAATGAGACAGCCCAAGTGACCGTATTGTTAATGCTCTGCGGAGTCGCAGCCCCTATGCTCCCACTCAATATATTACTGCCATTTACCGCCTCTTTGCCGTTCACTATGCCCATAAACGCCCCCTGGCTCTCGATTATTGACACCGTCTTGTTAATCTCAGCTTCTGACACAGTAGGCACTATGACATAAATCTCAGAATTCCCTATGCCCTCTACTGTCACCTGCTTTAAACCGAACGTTGACACCCGCTGGTCTATTATTGAAATGAGCTGCTGCATCTCTGAAGTATTTACCCCATGCACAAGGGCTATTGGGATCTGAGTCCCACCAGCGAACTCTATTCCAAGATGCAAACCATAATACAAATCTAGGAGCGCCAGAGCCATGACTATTATTACAAGCGGGTATATGCGTCTGTCGGTTATATAGCTTTTAATATGGCTCATGTTCATGCCTTTTCTTATACCAGACTATTATTACAGCGTTTCCAAACCATGTTGTTATAATATCGGCTACCAGTCCAACAAGCACCACGCCAGAAATCTCTATGTAATCCGGTATGAATGTAATGTACGCTACTATAAACAGCGTTGCAAACGATATCATTGCAGCCGCTGTCATAGTCATTCCCGTGCGGAGGGTTGCCATTGCGCGCTCTCCAGCAGTGCCTTCAGACCTTTTAAGTATTCTTGTTGCCGAGAGTATGTCCGTATCCACAGAATATCCTATAAGCATGAGCAGCCCACCCACAGATACGACTCCGAGAGGTATATGAAGCGCGCCCATCGCGCCAAGTGCAACCACCATGTCATTTGCGGCGCCGTAAACAACTGCAAGTGCGGGCACCGGTGATCTAAATATTACAAAAACTGTTATCGCCACCAAAACAAAAGCCACGATTATTATATTCATCACTTCTGTTAGGAAGAACGAACCGAGCGTTGGAGTGACATCATTGTATGAATAGGTGGTAAACGATATGATGCCCCTCAGCACGTCTATTACATGAACTTCATAGATCGATGATGCATTTGCATAAAGGTTCCTTGCGAGCTTTTGCATGCCAGCTGCATCTGAGGCATTGTAACTTGTGTTATTTGCTATGAAAGGCTTCAAATCCGCTATCTCACTAATAAGCATACTGTTGATCAGCGTTAATGACTTCGTTTCATTTGCACGAGCTGCAGCCAAAGCATTTTTTGCAGTCATGTTATCTGGCTCCCTTGACAGCACATCCTGATACGACACAACACGCAAGCGCTCTCTCGAATAGTTGGAATACGCGCTGAAAATATCCTGTAACTTTTGGGATGCAGTGTTCAGGCTGGAGTTCGCAGGTATCGTTACGGATAAGCTAGTCACGCCATTCAATGACGACTTTGCAATCTGGGAGTTTGGAAAAACAGAATCTATAGCGACTGACACATTCCTTATATCTTGGGTGGAATTGGTTACCAACTGCAAATTCACCCCGCCTGCCAATGATGAATCTAGTTGTATTTTGGGTATAAAGTAAAGACTTATTAAAAGCAAAGCTACAGGTATGAGTAAGAATAGCTTGTAGTTTTTGTAATCGTAGATATTGACTGCCATGCTGTTCTCTCTGCATGAAAATTGCAATGCATAACTATAAAATCATGAAAAACGGCACCAAATTTCTAACAAAAGCAAGAAAAGCAAAAAGAAAATAGCCTACGCATATTTTCTCATAAGCCTAAGGTGAAGCGCATATACGATGCCGTAAATTACTATAAAGACAGAAAGTATTAATAGCGCTAATCCGTAAAGCGCAGTACCTGCAGTTGAGCCAATAAACAATATCATGCCCATTATGAAAATGTATATACTCCAATATACCGCTCTAAAAATGTGCCATGCCATGTGTTTTTCTGCATAACGCAGATCCCTTTCCATGACCTTACTAGAATCTAGCGTAACGACAATTTTTTGTTCTCCTTTTGCCATTCTAACACCTTATCATGTTTTGTATAAATAGAATTAAAAGACTTTCAGACCGCAGAATCCCCGCATTTCAGCACGCAAAACCACCTGCCTAAAAGTCAAATTTTTCTGGCTCGGATTTCGCAATAGTTTTTCTGATCGCAATTTCCAATCTGGCTGATTTGTAGTATGTCTTCAAAAGTTTTGGATCTGCCGAAGTCGTAGGATTTCTCGCGTTAATGGAACATACGTCAGCATAGCTTTGTATTGAAGTGTCGAATAGTCCAAGCTCCTTAGATTTATGTATTATCTCATCCTTGTCAAAGCTAATCAGCGGCCTCATAACAAAGCTTTTTGTACCAAGACTTGATGAAGCAATGTTATCAACAGTCTGTGATGCAACCTGACCAAGACTTTCACCCGTAACTATAACCTTCGCATCCTCTTTTGCTGCTAATCTTTCAGCAAGCCTGTACATGAACATTTTAAACAGTACAACCTCGTATCTGCTTGGCGACTTCGCCACATAAGACTGAAAGATGTAGCCCGGTGCATAATATATTTTTGCATTACTGTATTTGCCCAGAATCCTCATTATCTCTTTGAGCTTGGATCTTCTAGCTTCTTCGTTGCTAGCAAAAGCATGAATATGCAAGTATATTGGCTCGAGCCCGCGCTTCATGGCGTAATATGAAGCAACTGGAGAATCTATGCCTCCAGAAATCAGTATTATCGCTTTGCCAGAGGAGCCTACGGGAAGGCCGCCAAGTCCCTTTATTTTTTCTGTGCAGATAAACGTTTTGTCCTTAGTCATACTTATAAAAATAATTCTGTCTGAATTCTTGTCTATTTTAAACGGTAGCCTATCTTGGTGCTTTATAAAAGCGCTCACCACGTCTACCGATGTAAAAGGCAAACTTTTGTCTGATCTGTGCACCTCTATCCTGTAAGGCAGCTTTCTATTTTTTACTTGAAATTCTTGAGTTGCCTTTAATACCTCATTTATCGAGCTTTTGGTTATCTTAACAGGAGCAAACCAGGATATACCAAAAACATAATTCAGTCTGTCGAGCGCATCTTCAATGCTCTGGCCCGCATTCAAATATAGCAGGAAGCGGTCCCTAAACCACGCAAGCTCTTTGTAGTCTATGCCATCTAGGTGCAATTTTACATTCTTGAAGAGCATGCTGATGAACCTGTTCCTGTTTCTGCCCTTAAGCCATATCTCGCCGAAGTGTATGACAATTGCATCGTATTTCATAGCAACGCCTTAGCATGTCTTGAATCTCAAGCAAATATCTATTTAAGTATATAAGATATAAAATGAATAGTCATTAAAATATCAGTTTCTATTGTGAATTGCATGAACTTTATCAGCCCGTTGAAAAACTTTATACAAAATTCCCGCCGTATAATTAATATAAGCTATAAACCAAGCCAATCAGAGTTCAAAAGGAGTGCAAAGCTTATAATAATAGGCATATTGCTCATTGGCGTGCTTGGCTTCATCATAGCCGTATTAATCTCCTTGATAATAACAGGCAACCTCTCACTTGCATAATTATGGAAATTAAAATCGACTTTACAAGAAGCGCGCAGGATAATGCAAACTCGTACTATCAAAAGGCAAAGCGGCTTGCTCACAAGAAGGAGGGCGCAGAAAAGGCCTTGAAAGAGCTTGAAAAGCGTCTGAAAGAGGAAAAAGAAAAGCCACAAGAAGTCGAGAAAAGAAAAATAATGAAGCTAGAGAAAAAAGAATGGTACGAAAAGTTTCACTGGTTCTTTGCAAGCAACGGCATGCTCGCAATAGGCGGCAGAGATGCACACCAGAACGAAATTCTGTTCTCAAAACATTTCAATGAAAAAGACCTTTTCTTCCACGCCGACGTGTTTGGTGCGCCCGTTGTGATACTAAAAGATGGCACGAACGCACAAGAGGGCGTAAAGCAAGAAGTCGCACAGTTTGCAGCTTCTTATTCAAGGGCCTGGCAAAACCTGTTGAAAAGCGTAGACGTCTATGCACTTAGAAAGGAGCAGGTGAGCAAATCCACGAGCAAGGGCTCGCTGGGTACAGGCAGTTTCTTAATGAAAGGAGAGCGCGAATGGTATAGAAATACTGTTCTTGCTCTTGTGGCATTCCTAAAAGAAGGAAAGCTTAATGTCGTGCCCCGTCTTACTTTTGAAAGACTAAGTCAGAAAGGCGCATGCGTCATAATACTGCAAGGCGAGCGCAAGAAGTCGGATATCGCCAAAGAGATATCAAAAGAGCTAAATTATGACGATATTGATACGATAATGCGCCAGTTGCCAGTGGGCGGCCTTTCCATAAACAGGAACACATGATCCAGCCACGAAAACGGACCACAGCCTAATAACCTGTTTATCAGAAAATTATTATAAGGATATATACTCAATGTTTAGTGTGATAAAATGGCAAACGAACAATTAAATTTGAATTTGGCAAGGTCTAAGCTGAAGCCCCTTTTTGCTGACGAAATAGCATTGCTAATAAGAATTAAAGCTAAGAAAAAAGATAACGGAGAGGTAGAAAAAGAGGCCCATATTTCCATAATTTTTCTCGATGTTACAAAGCAACAGCCGGTAGGGGAGTTTGTAATAAGTAAAACAACTGCTAAAGACTTCATTGTCAACTTAAATCAGACTTTAATTAATTTAGATAAAGAATTAGCCAGCAAGGAGATGCCAAAACCCCCAGAAATAAAAACGACAGGAAGAAACTCAAGTTATAGATGATCCTTAGCACGAATTAATTATTTGAATAATTAGCTTTCCCGAATCTCCGTGCGATTCTATGCCATCGTTATGCTTTTAGATGGTTTATTCAACGACCTTGTAGACTTTGTCGCCACTCCTTACGACATTTTCGACTTTCACACCAATAGAGTCTCCTTTACCCGCTTTTTCGACATCTTTGTGTTCGATCTGCATGCTCTCCAAGGTTTGTTCGAAGTTTGTTGTTATGCCCTTTATAAGGATTCGATCTCCTTTTGTCAAGGTATCTGTAAGTTCGACGATGGCAACTCCAATTTTTGTGTAGTAGTGCGAAATACTACCAACAGGTTGTGTTTCAGGCATAAGAATACTGCTCAACTACATTTTAAATCTCTATCCTTTTGGCGAGTAAAACCAATTTATGCAGGGGGAGAGATTTGAACTCTCGAACCCTCTAAGGGACCAGGCCCTGAACCTGGCACATTTGACCAAGCTTTGCTACCCCTGCCTCATTTATATTTTTAGTGCATATCTATATCCATAAAGTTTTATACACCTAAAATATAGTTGTATGGCAGATAAAAATAATATAAGTGTGATGTTTTGCTTATAGGTATAATAGGCGCACCGAACAAAGGCAAGAGCACCCTATTTTCTGCCCTGACGCTAAACGAGGTGCATATTGCAAATTACCCGTTCACGACCATAAGTCCCAACTTTGGCATTGCTTATATTACAAAGGAATGCGTTGAAAAAGAGCTGCACACAAAATGCAGTTCAAATGAAGTCTGCAAAAACGGCGAAAGGCTCATACCTATAAACTTAGTCGATGTGGCTGGGCTTGTCAAGGGCGCCCACGAAGGCAAAGGCATGGGCAACCAATTCCTGAACGATTTGGCCACAGCATCCGCCTATATGCTGGTTGTTGATGCAAGCGGCAAGACAGACCCAAATGGAAACCCGTGCGAAAGCTGTGATCCGGTAGATGATGTAAAAATTGTTAAGGATGAACTCGTCGAGTGGCTCTATGGTATAGTGAAAAGGCACATGAAAACCGTAGAAAAGAGGACTGACGGCATTAATGCACTTTACGAAATACTCGCAGGCCTGAACATGCCAAAAACCCAAATAGAAGACGCCGTTAATTCTTGCGGACTTACTTCAAACAGGATAAATTGGCCAGATAACGAGATAAAGAGATTTTCTGCTGTGCTGATCGAGAAATCTAAACCCGTGCTAGTAGTCGCAAACAAGTTTGACGTGGAAGGCTCAGAAAAAAACTATGAGAAATTCAAGGCCGCCTTTGGCGACAGGGTTGAATGGTGTACGGCAGAGCTGGAACTCGCGTTAAGAAGGGCGGCAAAAAACGGCTTGATAGATTATACGCCAGGAGCACGAAACTTTACAATGATTAAAAAAGGGCTTCCAGAAGACCAGATCTCAGCACTCAAATACATGCAAGCTTTCATCTCCAGAAAAGGAACAAACGTGCAGAACATTCTAAACAAGTTGGTGTTTGACATACTCAACAACATAGTTGTATATCCGGTTGAAGACGAGAATAAATACGCCGACCATTTCGGTAACATCCTTCCAGATGCAATACTGATAAAAAAGGGCTCTACGGCGTACGAACTTGCTGCTCTGATTCACACAGACATTGCAAAGAACATGCTATACGCGATAGACGCAAAGTCGAAACTCCGCCTTCCGAAAAATTACGTCCTCAAAGACAACGACGTGATAAAAATAGTAAGTGCAGCGAAGCACTAACTACCTCCTAGACCTTGCTGCTGAAAGCACACTCATTAAGGTCACAAGCACAAACACAATTGCGATAGGCAAACCGACAACCAATTCCACAAACAAGGCCGTTGATAATGTGGTTGCAAACCCTGGCTCTATATATGTGATTAAGAAATAAATTATGAATATCGCCACAGCATATATGAACGATACGTAAGCAGCGTTCAGCAGGCCCGACTTTGTTGCCTCCTTTATGCCCTTCGCATTGCTTCCCACCCTGTGGCCAAGCCACAACCCAACAATCAATGGTAAAACTATGCTGCTTGGCAGGTAGAGCAGATAATTTCCAATTTTCAACAAAGAGCTTGTATATGAAGTGTTCGGCATTAATATCGGCAGCAGTTCCATGAAAAGGCCTAACACAAGCACCCCGATCCAGAGCGCAAGCGGACCTGCCAGACTCACTTCGCCTTTGGTAGCTTGGCTTGCTTCCATGCTGGGTTCTCCATGCTCGTCATAACTTACCATTGTCATTTTATCACTATGCACTAGTTGCAATAAGCACTTGCATCAAAAGGTATTAATAAGTTATATTGAACACTATAGTTTGGCTGAATTTAATTCGTGATTTGCATGGCCTCTGTATACTCACCGCAGTCGCAGGCAGGCGTATTGAGCTTTTACGACGCGCCGACAAAAGGGCCAAAGCTCAACCCCAAGCTCGTGCTGATAGTTGTCGTGGCGCTTGCAGCTATAATCATCGTGGTAAACCACTTCATATACACTTAGCGTGCAGCTAAACGCTCTTGAAAAAGTCTTTCTTAACCTCTGATATCTCGCCGCTTTCTGCTAGTATATAAAGAATCGCCCTTACTGCGTTCTCATCGAGTTTGCTAAGCCTTGCTATCTCGTCCGCTCTGGCGGTTCTCTTGCCCAAGACCTCAAAGATCTTAGGTGCGTTCTTGTTCACAAAGCTCTTCAGCGTTATGTAGAATTTCTTGTTGAACGCCCTTGTGCCTACGACAAGGCCGTTCCTTATGCTTTCCTCAAGCGCAGCGGAAAGATTCGATGCCTCTGCTTCGTTCGTCAGGACAAGGTAGCCTTTTGACTGCAGCTCGTTGATCCACGCATCTGTCTTGTTAAGATCTACAGCACTGCCTGCACTTTCAAGCTCTTTAATTGGTTGATCTAGCTTCTTGCGGGCCTGCGGCTTCTTCCTCCACATAAATGCGTCATAAACCTTCTTCTGTATGCTGTATTTAGCAGGTTCGTTGCCCTTTTTATAAAGCAACACAAAACCCTCCTTTATAAGCCCCTGAAGAACCTGTTTTTCATCACTGTCGAGTGCGCCGTTCACCTTTTCCTGAGTTCTTTCATTATAGCGCAGCATGTCAAGCTTCTTCAATACTGCGAGCTCGTCCTCCCCTATCTTCAGCTCCTTTTCCCTCTCGGTTTGCTTTTCTGCAGCACCCTGTGCCTGCGGCTTGAGTATAAGCGCGGTTATGTCGCTCTTTTTTGCCATTATGTAATACCTGCCCATATAGGGCAAGAAGTCGAGTTCGTCTCCCTCTCTGAGCTCGAGTGTCTTTGCTACGTCGTAAGGAATATAAATAATAAACCTGTTGTTCGACTTTAATACCTTAGATATGCGCTCACCAAATAGCTTAGGATTTATACTTTTAGATTAATTATTTATGGATGCAAAGCTTAAAAGGATTTACAAAATTCACGAAAACAACTCTTGATTACAGAGATGCATACGCCATAATAGAGAATGCAAAGGCGCAGGGCTTCACCTTCAGGCTGCAAACTGAGAACGCAGGTTCAGCGGTTGCACACGCGCTTGCGCACAGGTTCAGAAACAAGAAGATTCTTTTCATATGCGGCACCGGCGGCAAGGGTGCAATAGGCTTGGTGGCGGCAAGGCACCTTTACCTGGAGGCGAATGTCAAGGTCGTGCTGCTCGGTAGCTCGTCAGCTATAAGAAATGAGACAACCAGGGAGAAGTATGACGAGATAAAGTACTTTGTGGACATGTATGAGATAGATGAAGAAGACCTGAGCAAGCTGAAGAGCCTGATAGCAAAATCAGAGGTCATCGTCGAGGCGATACTCGGGTTAGGCTTGAAGGGGCTCCTTTCGGGCTTTGCCTCCAAGGTTATACATCTAATTAACGATTCAAGGAAGCAGATTGTTTCGATAGATGTGCCGGCGGGACTGAATGCCGATACCAGCATGCCAAACCGTGCCACGGTTAAACCAGACATGATTCTAGTCGTGCATAAGATGAAAAGCTGCCTAGCTAAGATAGAGGAGTGTGACATCTTGGTCATCGATGTCGGAACGCCACCGACCGCCGAACTGTTTACGGGGCCTGGTGACGTGATGCTTGCAACAGAGCCGAGGAGCTTACACGGTAACAAGTACACGAATGGCAGTGTGCTGGTGCTTGGGGGCAGCGCCGTTTTTCACGGAGCGCCGGTTCTTGCATCATTCGCAGCGAGGAATGTGCTGGCTGCGCTGCGCACGGGTGCGGGTTATGTGACGGTCGTAGCTCCTGAAGAGATCACATCTGACATATCAAGAATGTCACCAGATTTGATAGTAAGGGGGTTGGACTCAGTGCTGGGAGGCGCAGGAATATCAGATTTTATGCGGATAAGGCATGACTCCATCCTCATAGGCCCTGGCATGAATAGCGATGATATCGAGCCTGAGACTATGGCCGCACTAATCAACGCCGAAGTAAAGAGGGGCAATACCGTGATAGTCGATGCCTTAGGAATAGGCGTTCTGGCCAAGATCAAAAGCGCGTTTAACCGTAGTGTTGTGCTAACACCGCACGATGGCGAATTCGCAGAACTCACCGGGAAAAAGCTGAAGAATGCCACCCTTGAAGAGCGCATAAACACCGCCATCGAGTTTACCGGAGACAGAAAATGCACGCTGGTACTAAAGGGGCATGATACAATTATTACAGACGGAAGGCTGCTGAAGATAAATGAGGCGAAAACGCCGACCCTTGCAAAGATGGGCACCGGCGATGTCCTTTCGGGCATGATCGCTGCTTATGCCTCATTGCATAAGGATGCTTTTGAGAGCGCTGCCGCGGCCGTGTATGTGCACTCTAGGATAGCGGACTCACTCTACCCCCAGAAGGGACTGCACATAACGCCCGATGACCTTATAGAAAACATACCATCGGTGCTTAAGGAGTTTGATGTTATTGCTAAGTGAAACATGTAGCTGATTCCATGGATCCTTTGTTAAAGACCTTAAAAAATGAACTTTCAAGCTCACTGCAAGCTGCGATAGTTAAATGCGGTTATGATTATAATTTGCAGAGCATACACGCAAGCATAGGCTTATCAAAAGCCTTTGGTGACTTTTCATCATCGATGGCACTCAAAATTGCCAAAGAAACCAACACGAACATAAACGAGGCTTCACAGGCAATAATCTCAAAACTTTCCAAACCCGAGTTTGTGGAGTCCATAACATCTGAGAACGGATTCATAAACTTCCACCTAAACAGGGAGTGCATATCAGAACTAGTTATAAGGGCCATACTCGAAAATGGTGGCCAATACCTAAGACTCAATATCAGCAACAGCGAGCGTGTCCTAGTCGAGTCTCCAAGCATTAACCCAGTGCACCCACTTCACATGGGTCAATTAAGAAACGCGCTTCTTGGCAATGCGCTCTCAAACATATTTGAAGCCTGTGGTTATGCCGTTGAGCGCGAAGACTATATAGACGATATGGGCAGGAATGCAAGCATAGCGCTATGGGGCTACACGCACCTGGATGATCTTGGGATTACTCAAAATCCAAATGAGAAATTCGACCACTTTCTAGGAAATGTATACGTTGCAGCAAATGATTACGCTAATGCGCACGATATCGAAAGCGAGATAAAAGCTACGCTTGCAAATATGGAAATCAGTGGAAGTTACGAATCAAAACTTGAAAGGGAGTTGTTTGAAAAGATTGTTGAAGCCGAATACCAGACACTGCACTCATTAGACATATGCAACGACCTGCTCATATGGGAAGGCGATATAATAAGTGAAAAACTTGTCGAGAAGGCTCTTGTTATCCTAGAGAAAAAGAGTCTCGCAAGCAAGCCAAGCAGTGGCAAATACGCGGGGTGCGTTGTAATCGACCTTGGCAAAATAAAGAATCCACCAAAAGAACTTGAAGGCCTGAAAGAGCAGTTCAAGGTGCTTATAAGGAGCGATGGAACCGCTGATTATCTCGCAAAAGACATAGCGTTCCACATGTGGAAATACGGCATAATAGAAAACACCTTCAAATCAAAAACGTTTATAGACAAGCAGCCAAATGGCAAGCCGCTTTACACAACCACAAATGAAGGCAATGCGCTAAAGTTTGAAAAAGCCTCGAAAACAATAAACATCATAGATGCAAGGCAGAGCCATCTTCAGGCCCTTGACAAAATCGCACTGGAGGCGATCGCAGGCGCAGATGTTTCAAAGGGCTTTAAGCACCTTGCTTACGGAGTGGTGGAGCTTGAGGGCTCAATACAAATTGCAGGTAGGAAGGGCACCTGGCGCGGCTTCACCGCCGACGACCTGATAAAAGAGGCAAAGGAAAAGGCACACCAACTAATAAGTTCAAGGTTCAAGCTCAGTGACTCGGAGAAGTCCGATATAGCAAACTCAGTAGCCCTTGCAGCAATAAGGTTTGAATTCCTGAAGCTTTCCAATGAGAAGAAGCTTGTGTTCTCTTGGAGCAAGGCGCTTAATTTTGAAGGCGATTCCGGCCCATACTGCCAATACACGTGCGCTAGGGCATCAAGAATAATAGAAAATTCTGGGATTAAAAACGTCAATCTAAGCAATGTTGACTTTTCAATACTCTCGAGCGACTACGAATTTAACTTGGTTAAAAAGTTTATGATGGCCCAAGAAATACTGGAAAGGGCATGCATCGAATACAAACCAAACCTGTTGATAGAGTTCATGAGCGAGCTTGCGTCGCTTTTCAGCAAGTTTTACGAGCACCAAGACGTTTTGCATAGCAACCCCAGTGAGAAAGAGGCAAGGCTCGCACTAGTCTTTGCATTTAAACAGGTGATGTCCTCTTTGCTTAGCGTATGCGGCATAAGGGTAATAGAGAGGATGTAGAAAGTAATATTTAGATTAAGTTCAATTGGTTATAACATGGCAAAAAATAGTTTGGAAAGGGATAGAAAAATGGACTATGGAATAATAAGAGGTCATTTAAACAACATGATTGACAATTTCCTCTCGTATACGCTGACAAGAACGACGAGCATAACGAGATACAACACGAGAAAGTTCATTATAAAACAGAATGTAGCCGAACATGCCGGAAACACGACAATGATAGCAATGGTGTTCAGCGATTACTTCAATTCTATTGGCATAAAAAATGATACCGAAATGGTAATGAGGATGGCAATAACACATGACAACGATGAGGTCGTAAGCGGAGATCTGCCCCATCCAGCAAAATACCAATACGGCGATAAGTCTGATAAGTTAAGAAAAGCGGTAGACGAGCTCAACGAAAACATTATTGAATACATGTACGGCATGATCCCCCACGCAGAGCTTCAGAAACTTTACAAAGAGAACTACCGCATTTACAAGAAAAGGAAGGCAATCGAGAGCAAAATTGTAAAATTGGCAGATTGCACTGATGTTATTATATACGCGAACAACGAGATTGCGCTCGGCAACAAGACTACGATACTGGAGAAGAGAGGCGCAACAGGAAGGTTTAATAAACTGTTAAAGGAGATTATAACAAATAGAGATAGCAGTGGGAATTAGCATTAACCAAAAAGAAAAGGGATTGACAGCAAAGGAAGGAAATCGATTGTTATAAAAATTTGCATTACCAATTAAATTGAGGGCTCGTAGCTCAGTTTGGATAGAGCGGCATCCTCCTAAGGTGAAGGTCGCGGGTTCAAAATAAACTTTAAAAGAGTTAAATTAAAAGTATGAAAATCCCGCCGAGCCCGTAGGTGTTTATATGGCAAGCAGAAAAACTAGAGAGAGAAAACCAGCCAAAGCAGAGCCAGTGTACATATTAAAGCCAGCTTTCAAGCGTGGCGGCCTTGACTATTTGCACATATCGCTAATAGCGTTTGTAATAATATTGATAGCCCTTGCCTATGCCCTTTCGACTTTCAAAACAGCCCTAGTATGCAGCTATGGCGCTCTAAACTCAACATGCATAACTCCGGAGCATAACAGCACACAGGCACTTGATGCCGCGGAACGCATACTCGCCAGCTATTCGGCGATAAACACCTCGCTATCATTGCTGCCATACTACGCCCTTGTCAACAGGTCTAACGTGGAATATCTATCAAATACGAGCGAGTGGCTCATTGTTATTCCATATATAAATCCGTTTACAAACGAAACACTTAACTTTTCAATGCTCATCCGTGATTCTAATCTCTCTTTAGTATTGCCATTCCAACAGACTATTGCACCACTCGCATACACAAACAACAAAGTCATTGCACCAGGCACAATAAGCCTATATGGAAGAGCAGGCTGCAGTTCAAGCACGCCGATTCCTACATATTCCATAACAGATCCGTATGCCCCCGGTGCCCTTCAAAGCATATTAAAAGCGACAAATACAAGCAAAAAGTATGCCGGCAGCGTAAACATGACCTATTATTTCATATTTACTGGCAACGCGGCACAATTGTATTACACCTATGGAATCAATGAAACACAGCTCATAGGTGCTTATCTTAAGTGTGCAACAAACCAAGGAAAGCTTGGAGCTTTTGCATCTAATCTGAGTACGGCATTTCACGGTTACCCACTGAGCAATTCTATACTATCACAAGTGGCTGCGGGATCGTATCTGAATGCAAGCTCGCTTTCAACATGCCTAAAGACCGTATACACATCGTTAGAATATCAGGCAAGGCTAGCCGCCTTTTACAACATCACCCAGACCCCAACATTTATAGTAAACTGCAGGTATCAAACTCTACCACAAACTCTGGATGAAGCAATAAACTATGCACTTGCGCATGTTTCTAATCAAACGTGATTTATAAGTGTCATTCAACAAATGATCCGATGCACATAATCGTTGGTATCGATACGGGCAAAACATCTGCAATAGCATGTCTGTCGCTTGACGGCAAACTCATATATTCCGCACACATCCGCCAGGCGGACGAATCGTGGTTCATAAGCACAATACATTCTATTGGCATGCCTGTAATTATTGCGAGCGACAAGACCGAGCATGCAAACAATGCTATAAGAAAAATTAACGCAACCTTCAGCGCCACAGTATTCTATCCAGAAAAAGTTATAACCCAAAAAGAGAAGAGACAGCTTGCGAAGGTTGCTGGATTGAAAGACCAGCACGAAAGAGACGCCTACACCGCCGCATTGAAAGCCTATAATGTGCATAGCAACAAGCTCAGGCAGGCGGAGCGGATAGCAAGCTCCATGAACGTCTCAAACACCGATATAATAAAGGCAAAGGTCATAAAACACTACTCTGTTAACGAAGCCATAGAAAACAGAATTGCACACCGAATGGCGAACAAGAAAAGACGATACTAATTTTACAGTATGGCACGGAGCATAGTTATGGATTTATAGATGTAATACCAGATTCTTGCATAGCTCCCATTGTCTAGCTCGGCCAAGGACGCAGGGTTCTCAACCCTGAAACTCGGGTTCAAATCCCGATGGGAGCAATAAAACAATAAACATATCATTAATCTTTGCCTCTGGTTATTTTATGAAGATAATATCTTGGAATGTAAATGGGATAAACGCATGCGTAAACAAAGGCGGCATTGAGACCATCGAAATGGAGCATGCCGATATTTACTGCTTTCAAGAAGTAAAAGCGTCATACGGAAAAATCCCACCGATTTTTGATAATTATAACGCATTTCATGCGTATGCCCAGAAGAAAGGGTACAGTGGAGTTTCCACATTTTCTAAAATCAAGCCATTTTCCGTAATAGAAGGCATTGGATTCAAAGATTTCGATCAAGAAGGCAGAGTCCTCACCGCAGAATTTGACAACTTTTTCCTAGTAAACACATATTTCCCCCATTCGAGCAGAGATCTGAGAAGGTTAAAATTCAAGCTAAATTTTAATGAATGGTTTGTAGAATTTTGTAAAGAACTGCAACAGATTAAACCCATAATAGTCGCATCCGACTTTAATGTAGCCCATAAAGAGATTGACCTGGCAAATCCAAAACAAAACGTACACAACGCCGGATTTACTATTGAGGAAAGGGAATGGTTCGACACTTTCTTGAAAAATGGTTTTATAGATACATTTAGAGAGTTTACAAGCGATGGAGGGCACTATACTTGGTGGCCTTATATGAACAATGCAAGAGTAAGAAACATTGGCTGGCGCATAGATTATTTTGTCATAAGTAAGCAGTTAAAAAACAGGCTAAAATCCAGCAGAATTTTGAAAGACATCAAAGGCTCTGATCACTGCCCTATCGTTTTAGAATTAATTTGACAAAGCACATAACCCAATTAACAAATAGCGAGTTATCCGATAAAGCAGCGATAGCAAAATGTTTAAATACATCACATGTCTTATTTATTCAATATAAATTATACTTCATTTAAGACAGCCGTCTTTATCTGCAGCTAACTATACGACCGTGTGGGCACTATGACAAAATACGTACTGATCGGGGATTCAAGTCTGTCCTCAATTTACAGAAACTTCCCTCTCCTAGATTTTCTTCCCAGCGCGCCATCTTATGCAGTCCCAAAAGTAATTTACAATTTTCTAAAGGGGCCATCGCTACCAGCACATCCAGATGGCACTGTAAAAATAGCGCCGTACTCTATAAGAAAGCTGCAAGCGGCGCTCCTTGCAAGAAACAAGAGGAATGATGTGGCTGTCGCTCATGAGGATCACTTGGCCAACTTCATAAAGGATGACACAGAAGTGATAGCGGTATCAACAATGGATCCGCTCGGGCTAGGCCCGCTCGCCATGTCGTATTACGCTCTTCTGGGGGCGAAGGGCGGTGAGCCATGGGTAAAGCTGGAGTGGCAGAATCTTATAGCAAAGATAAACGCATTACGAAAAGGAAAGAAGGCAAAACTATTAATTGGGGGTCCGGGGGTTTGGGAGTTCACAATACTGCCAGAAGAGCTCGACAAAGAGCGCATAGACTATGCATTTCAGGGCGAAGCAGACGACATTATTTGCGACCTTTTTGAGCAGGTGGCAAATGACCGCATAGATCATAACCTCTTTTTTGATGGTTTTGTTACTATGGATGACAACCTTCACAGAACCCATGTGCGCCATCCAAAATTCTTATCTAGATCACAGCAGATCGGCACGATGGTCCCTTTAACCAAAATACCTCCTATTGTTGAACCCGCAGTAAAAGGCATGGTTGAAACGATGCGCGGCTGTGGTATAGGATGCAATTTTTGCGAGGTAACGCTAAGACCATTGCGCTATTACCCTCTAGAAAAAATAACCCAGGAGATAAATGTAAACTCAAGGGCGGGCTATACACAGGCATGGTTGCATGCTGATGAATTCTTTGCCTACAAACATGCAGGGCCTACATTTGAACCGAACAAAGAGGCGCTCCTTGAGCTATTTAAAGCTGCAATGTCGGTGAAAGGCATTCAAAAAACCAACCCAACCCACGCAAGGATATCGCCAGCAGCAGCATACCCTGACCTGTTAAGGGAGCTTTCAAAGATTGCAAGGGCCGGTCCATCAAACTGGTTGGGCTGCCAAGTCGGTATAGAAACTGGTAGCGACAGGCTTGCCAAGAGGCACATGCCTAATAAAACGTTGCCTCTGCGCATAGGTGTAGATGGCAGCTGGAAGGATATTGTATGGCAAGGCACAGTACATATGACCAAGTATTACTGGCGCCCTGCATTTACGGTGCAGGTTGGACAGCGCGAAGAAACTGACGAAGACAGCTGGGATACCGTTGAATTGATAAACAAGATGAGCAACTCATACATTAACGGCAGGTCGCTTGAGTTTACGATTACTCCGATGCAGAACGTGCCTCTTGGCCTAATAAAAAGCAAGGGCTTTTCTAATAATGAGCTCACACCCGCTCAGTTTGCGGTTTATTACACTTCTTACAGGCACCTGTATAAGATAGCACTGCGCAACGCCAGGAAGGACAGCAAGGGCGGTGCATTGGTGAAGAACGGCACGGCCAGCATACTGGCCCTTGGCGCATGGGGCATGATGAAATTTATAGAGCATTTAGCAAGGAAATGCGGGCTCGACATAGACAAAGCGAAGAGATGGGGCGTTGACGGCCCAACAAAGAAAATAGAAGTCGCAGAAGAAAAGATACTCAACAGATAGCACTTATATGAATCAGTTAATCGGCGCCAACTTTGCACTGATTGGTTTTTGCTTTCATGTTCGACTCAGAACGCCACAACAGCCTAATAAAAAGTGGGCGATTTATATACTTTTAGATTCATTACAAAACCCAGAGCTTATTATAGTGGTAATATGAAATCCGAACAACTTTTTGCGATTGTAGCGATAGTTGCTATAGTAGTAGCGGGCGCTGTCCTAATCACAACAACCTTACCCTTACAAGGCGCTTCAAGCAACAACCCAAATTATATATGGGTGTCTGCAAGCGGCTTTGCCTCAAGCCGTCCCACGCAAGCAATAGTCTTGCTTACTGTAAACGGATCGGGAATAACAACCGCCCTGGCGACCACCAACATATCGGTAACACTAAACACGCTAAACTCATCGCTAGAAAAATACGTCAATAATAATTCCACACTGATCAAAACACTATCTTATTCGCTTGACAAGGTATACAACAAGTCGGCATATGTTGCGGTTGAAAGCCTGCGAGTGATTATACCAAATATCCGAAATGTAAGCCCCCTTTTGGGAGAAATCTCGTCAGTACCAAACGTTTATGTCAGTGAGGTGGCAGCAGCACTTTCAGATTCACAGGCTACTGCGTTAAGAAGCCAGGCGCTTAAGAATGCCCTAGCAAACGCCACCGCTCAAGCACGGGCTCTTGCCGGAAACAGGACATTAACACTGCACAACATCTCAATAAACAGCTATTACATATATCCCTACTCGCTAGGAGCTTCAGCGGCGCTGCTCAAATCGGACGTGACACCAGCATTTTTCGGAGGCGAGAACAAGGTAGTGGAAAGCATAACAACCACATTTTCCTATACTTAGTAAGCTATCCACGCCAATCCCCCGAAACGTATCTAAGAAAGACCATACAAGGCACAGGTGTTAGTATATGAAGCGATGCGTATTCTGTGAGATGCCTGAAAGTGAGGTTTCAAGAACCCTGTATGAAGATCGGATGTGCCGAGTTATAATAAGCAGATACCCTGTTGAGAAGGGACACCTGCTCGTGGTCTCAAAGTCACATTACGCTGACATGCTTTCTGCTCCAGATAATGTAATTACCCACATGTTTATAGTCGCAAAGAGGTTCGGTAGGAGGACGAAAAGGAGACTCAAATGCAAGGGCATGGACATAGGCGCAAACATAGGCATTGTAGGTTCTATTCCCCATTTTCACATACACATAATGCCTAGGTACAGTAATAAGGTACTTCATTTTGCGCCCGGCAAAAACAAGATACAGCAAGCAGAGATAAAAGAGCTCAAACATTTGCTCGAACTTTAGATAGGTACTTTCGAAAAAGGAACAATATCAAAATCTAATTCTTCAGGCCTATAATCGGAGCGATCTGATGCTACGGTTTTATTCTACTCTATAAACCTTACTTCCCCTTATTATTCGCTGATCAACTCTAACTCCTACCGAATCACCTTCTGAAGCCTCCTCGACATCCTTTTTGTTTATTTGCATGCTTAAAACTTTCTGTCTAATAGCCCCCTCCTCGTTTTCTATCTCTATCGTATCCCCTATCTTAAGGCTTCCCGTCAGATCTATCGCAGCAACGCTTATTTTGCCATAAAAGTTTATGACTCTTCCGATCAGAGTCCTCTTTCCAAGGCTCTCACCACGCTCTCTCATTTCTCGTTCTTCCTGATCCCTGATTAGGTCATCCATACCCATAAAATTACCAAATTTATCATGCAGTGAATCTATATAGGGCTTGTCTTTATGCCCTTTATGAATCGGTATACGGCCGCAACAAATTAAAACGCGAATCAGTCGGTAAAAAATCCAAGCCTTAAGAGATCATTAGGTAAATACCTAATAAAATAAAAAGATTCAAATATTAGTACAGCACAATACCAAACTATGGAAGAACAAGGGATACGGTTAACTCCAAACATATTAAAAACTCTTGGAGAAAGCACAAAAATAAAAATACTAAAAGAACTCTCATCTGGGCCAAAGATACCTGCAGATATAAGCAAAAAACTCAATAAAAGTGCGCCAACTATTATTGAGCACCTAGAAAAGCTGGGTAGTGTAGGTCTTGTTGAGAAGCAGGAACGACAGGGTAAAAAATACGTTTTTTATGCCTTGACGAAAACCGGCATAGGGTTGGTCTCTAACGAGAGCAGGCTTTCGATTGTACTCTATAGTTCTATATCACTGTTTATAATTGGTATCTCGTTGTTTGCAATTAGATCGTATAGTAATATAAATACTATAGGGACGCCAATGTTAACAAGTTCCTTCCCTTTGAGTAAATCTGCATCAAACACCCCCACAATCTTATTAAATATACTCCCGATCATAATTATAGCGGGTGCTTTTATTTTGCTCATGATATATGCAAGAAAATTAAGACAGATGAATGTTAGAATAAGCGATTGAATGGACCTAAAAATAACTTTGATGATAAGCCTTTTGTTTGTTTTTTCATTCTTTATAGTACCGACCAGCGCGCAGAATCAAACATCACAAACTTATTGGCACAATTCAGACTACTATTCAATTCAATTAAATGGTGTTGGGAGCGGATTTATCAGCGGAGAAATGAATTTACAAAGCCTATCTAAATATCAGGTAAATACCATAACCCTAAGTATACCATACACGAACGTTACAATATATAGAATAATAAGTGTGAATGAGTCTTATTATAGAGAATGCATAGAATGTGTATATCCTTCTTACTACAATAGCAATCCGCAATTTGTTAATTATACCACAACCAATCTTAGAAATTCAACAATGCTTGAAATACATTTAAACCAACCCCTCGTAAACAATTCTGAAATTACATTATATCTTTTCTTTTCAACTCGGAACCTAGCCCAAAAAACCCCACAGGGATACCATTTCTCGTTCAAAACCATTATTGATTATAATGCCCTAGTTAGAGATGCATATGCTAGCGTCGAGGTGCCACAAAACATGCACCTGAAAGGCGAACCCACGTTTAATATAAGCTATGCTGCAGAATCTGCACAAGGAAAGCTCATGACTGCAACATCACCAAGCACTGTAACCGACTTAATACCTTCATTATTCTATACACCTTATCAATATCACACAAGCAACCTGCTCTCTGGTGAATCCTTTACAGTAACTGGACTGTATGGGAGTAATCTTGTCCTGTTGTATGCACCCGAAATCCTAATTGCCATATTAATAGCAATGACCCTCATTTTACTCCTCAAATTCGTATTCGTCTCTAAAATAAAAAAAATTTTTTCGATGAGAAAAAAAGGCCATTTTGCTTTTATGCGACCAACCATAGTTGGGGCATTCTCTGGATTTATTTTCCAGATAGCTTACTATTCAATTCAATTGTTATACACTCTTGTAAATAGTTACTATTACTATAGTTCCCCTCTGCCCATCCTACTTATTCTTTTAAGTTTAGTGATATATGGTTTATCACTATTCGGTTTACCCTACTATCTATATGCCAGATTCGGTAAAAAAGAGGGCATCCTTGCCGGGATAATAAGTATTACAGCAAGCATAATCTACTTCATCATTATCTTTTACTTATTCCCACCGGTAGTGTACAACGGTTTATTATCTTTGATACGCTAAGAGGGCATAGCCCCAATAGAGCACGAGAAATAAAACAGACAAAGTACTGTTTGTTGACAATACCCGACGTAGAAAGATTTAAATTAACTATCTTGTATTAATATATAAACGGGGGATTGAACTATGAATACACTAATTTTAATAGCAATAGTAGTGGTTGCAGTAGCTGCCCTAATCGAACTCGCTCTAATGAGCGGAGTTATTCCTCAACAACTGCTTGGGGGAGTGACGACTACGATTCAAACAACTATACCTGCAACGACAACAACAGCACCCACAACAGCATATTCCGTGTCTAACTGCACCTTGCTGAATACTAACGATATAAAGGGGGTTCTTGGAGTCGATATTGTACAATCTGGCCTCTATATTTATCCTCAGGGAACATGCTCGATAGGATGGATTGACACAGGGGGGACGGGTACTGGGGCTAATGAGCGGAGTTATTCCTCAATCGCTCTAAACCTGAATGAGGTTGAACAAGTAGCGACTCAAGCAAACCTTAACTTCGCTTGCTTGCCGAATACTACAATTGGGAGCACGGTAGTCAATAACCCAGTAGGAATGAATAACATAGTAGCTGTTTCGGGACTTGGAGACTACATCGCATGCTGGTATAAGACACCATGGGATACCATAAACTTCGGAAAGGGCGCATATCGGTTCCAGCTGTGGTGTCAGGGAGATGCATGCTCGCAAGCCAAAGCAGTACAGCTCGCTCAAATCGTAGTTAGCAGAGTAGGCTAAAAACCGTAGCATTTAATGCAAAATAGTATACCATAAGACTACGATACCAGTAATAAACGCGCTGTTGAGTTTGAATGCAAATCCAGCAAGGTTATAAGCCCTGAGAGGTCTACCGTCTTAAAGTTGCTGTTCCTTTTGCTATTAATAGACAACAAATACTATACAATAACCATAAACACGCTTAAATAATCATAAGAGCATGTTCGCTACTGGGCAATTTACAGGCGAACATTTGGAAATTTTAACGAGAAGAATTGCAGTGTTCACCTGATTTCTACCGCTAAATAGGTGCGAACATAACTCAGCCCAGAACCTCCTTCTCCTTTTTGAAACATTCCTCCGCCTCTTCATGCCTTCCCATCTTCTCAAGCACGTGGCCTTTGTTGTACCATGCATCACCATCTCCCAGATTTAATTTTAATGCTTCATCAAAGGCTTTGAGGGCTTCTTCATGCCTCCCCAACTTATCAAGCATGACTCCTTTCATACCCCATGAGGCAACATCTAATGGATTTAATTTTAGTGCTTCATCGTAAGCTTTGATTGCTTCTTCGAATCTGCCTCTCTCGGAAAACACAGATGCACCCCATCCGCACGCTCCCAAAAGCAGACCTTTATTAACATCAACCTCATATCTCTGGGAATACATGCTAGGGTCTAATTTGGGGTAAACCATAGCTTCTGGATCGGGTGATGTTTGAAAATCATATTGGTCTCCGGTTAAAAACATATGCCCCGGAACTTTTACGACGTGAACCTGCTTACCCATTCTCGTCAGGACATCGGCCAGCAGAACCGATGATGAATAACAGTTGAACTTATTGTCCTTAATTGCAATTGCAAGCATCTTCCTATTCTCTGCAGCAGCCTCAAAATCCTTGTAAAAGACTGCTGAAAGATATTTGAAGAGCTCTTGCTCGTCTGCGTTCCTGATATTGCTGATGTTGTTTGCCTCAAGCCACACCTTCACACTGTCTTCAAGACCTTTTACATATTGTTCATAATCGCGTTTTATCTCTTTCTGATCACTTGATGGGATTTGGAGCGCCTTGAACTCTATTTCAAAAATAGCATCAATAGGAACCTGTATTGTACCCGAAACATTCTGCTGCTGCACAGGATGTTGAATTATCTTTTCCTCTTCAGCAATCATCTTGTTCTCTTCAGCAATCTGTCTTTCTATTATTTTCTTGATCTCATTGGTAGTTTCTATTGGCTCGTCTAAGATAAGAGTAAGGGTTCTTGGGACGTTTTGTTTGGTCCATTTTATTTCGAGCGGCTTTCCTTTGGTTAGTTCTATTTGGTGTTTTTCAGCACCTACTTTCTCACCATTCAAGAGTATTTCTGTATCTTTAGAAAGAGTTTCTAAGTATAATTTAACTTGGTCTTTTTCTATTTTTATTGAAAGGCCCATCACCTTTGCCAGATAGTTCGGCAATTTTGCTGAAGGTCTTAATAATTCATGTAGGTGATGAACTTGCTTTTCGCCTTCAGAGGTGGTAACATTTACTACGTTTGTTTTGCTTTCAGGTGCCATCTAATACACAATATTCTTTCATATGTAGTAATATTAATAGTTTATGGCAAGCCTTCGGTATAATCGTATAATTAAGCTTGGCGCTGACCAACTCGCATAGAAAAATCTTTAAACAATTAGATTACTATCAAGTGCATTAGAACCATATTATTTATAGGTACTTAGCCCTGAGAGGTCTGCCGTCGTAAAGTTGCTGTTCCTTTGAATATTAAACGACGATAAATACTATACAATAACCATAAACATGCTTAAATAATCATAAAATTATGTGTTTTTTGCCTACTGGTACTTTTTACAGACGCCTGCTGAGACCAGCCACTAGTTTTTTGAATAAAATATCATATGCTTTTCTGTTAGTGCGCATTTTGTATTGTTTAAGAAAAGTCATGACTGCACGTTTGGTCTTTGTCTTAATCAGCAGTTTTGTAAATAGAAAGCTGTTTCTGTAAAACAGTCTGCTGCTCTCACCCCTAAACCATTTTTTGCTTTCGTTTCCCGCGTAGATGAGATATCTGGCGGCTAACTAAAGGTTTGAAAACCAGCATGCCATCTTTGCCATTAATGGAAATGAATATTTCAGTATTTTTTTGCTTTTGCTCATACGAGAAAGGCTATTTGGTCCGAGAACATCTGATATTGTAAATATCGCCGATGCTCTGACCTTTCTTTTCTTTGCAACTGCGAACAAAGCAGCAGCTTCCATTTCAACGGTAGACACCCCAAGCATACGATAATAATCTAGTTCTTGCTGAGTTTCCATATACGGTGCATCGATGGTCCAAGTAATACCTTTTCTTAGTTCTATCTTATGTAGTTTTGCAAATTCTGTCAGCCTGTTGTTTAATTCAATGTCTGATGCTACAAAGACAGAATTTTTTAGATAATGATAAGAGGTTCCTTCATCCCGAACTGCCTTCGTACATAAAACTAATTCGCCTAACCCAAGATTTTTATTTAAGCTGCCAGCACTGCCAAGTATTAGAAACTCCTTCACACCTAATGATATAAGCTCTTCGGCAACAATAGCGGTTAAGGGCGCCCCAATGTCAAGTGAAACCACTAAGATGCTTCTGACTTTGCTTCTGAAACATTTTGCATTAACTATGTAATTAGCCAGAGCCTTGTCTTCTCTAAGCTTAAGTCCATTGCTAAGTACTTCTTTCAGTTTTCCATTATAAACGAAAACTGCTCTTTTAGGTAACTTTAGTGTTTTTTTGTCTCTGCCAAAAATGGTTCCGACATTGTATAATGGATGAAAAGCGTGTTTATTGCCCACCTTTGGAAAGTTTACTTTTTCCATAGTGTTAGAAGCCCAACAATATTATTTAATAGTAATCCAATTATTCATCAGGGTCAGAACCTTGCCTGTAAATGGTGGGAGTCGAACCTCTGACGACAAACGTGGTTCTAAAATTAGCCTTGTCGTCGGGCAAATTTATGGAAGCCCTGAGAGGGGATTGAACCCTCGGCCTCTTGTTTACAAGACAAGCGCTCTACCACTGAGCTACCAGGGCATCTTTAACCTAATGCAGTAATAATTTTTTATATATTCCTAGCTTCTAATTATGTAATTTTCTAGCTTTTCCTTTGCTTTCTCTCTTCTATTTCTGATCCTTTCAAGATACGAATTTACGCGCTTCGTCAAGTCTGCCTTGTGCTCTCCCGCAAGCAGTGTGCCATGCCTCTCAGCCTCGAATATTTTCGCCAATTTCTTCTCATCGGGCTCAAAGAGGTATCTGTAATACTGGCATACCACGCATTTATCTGGATTGCCGCCGTACTTTCTTTGCAGTGCAGCGGTAGCCTGTTGCCCTGTAAACGCCATCTGTATCTTCTTTTTCACGACATCCGGCGAATCGTTTATGTATATAGTGCTGTTCGGATTGCTCGAAGACATTTTCGGGCCGCCATCTAATGAAGGTAAGAATTTTGCATGTATTATCGCTGGCTTGTAATAGCCGAGCTTTGCTATGGCATCTCTTGCTATCCTGAAATGCACATCCTGATCAATCCCCAAGGGTATGAGACACGGTACGTTGCGCCCCTTTTCAACGGATTTTATGAAGGCGGGTACAGCCTGCATGCTCGTATAAAATATCTTGCCTATGTTGTCTTCGTTTGTCATGCCAAAAGCGTCTTTTACCATAGAGAAGGTGACATGCTTAGCAACCCTTACCGCCTGTTTATACAACTTGCCGGCGTATTCGGTATCGAGGAATATCTTTGTCCTATTGGGCTTAAACCCTAATGCAATGATATCGAGCGCATCCTCGTATGCCAGCTTGTGGGTATCGTCCAGACTAAGGTCTAGCCCCCCCTTGTAAAGAAATTTTTCTTCGTCTGGTATCTGTATGTAAACGTCAGCATCAAACCTCTCCTGCAGCCATTTCGTGAATATAAAGGGAATCAGATGCCCGATTGTCATCGATCCTGACGGTGCGATTCCCGTATATATATAAAACTTGTTGCCCTTCTCGTACTGATCCAGGAGCCAGTCCAGCTCTCTATGCGCAAAAAAAATGCCTCTGTTCAGCATGAAATGCGTAGTACTAGTGTGCTTGACGATCTTCTTTTTTAATTCTTCGTCAATCAGCTTTATCCCGAACTGCTTTGCCAAGAGTTCGTAGTCTATCTTGCCCTCAACGTCATAAGGCGTAACATGAAAAGCGGGTTTGTCGGTCATCTTATCACCTTAATTCACCAAAGAAAGCTTTTATCTATTGTGTATATCGTTGCATAAAAGCCAAAAACTTCCAAGAGCCTATAACAGCAATATTTTAATAGGTTTAGCAGTATATTAGATTAGGCTTCTATCACGTATAGTTGGGTTATTCGTAATCATATTTGGCGTTCAAATGGGAAAATTTCCAATTGCAGATGCAGAGCTTGCGCAGGTGTGGGTGTGCAGGAGGTGCAAGTCTAGGAATAGGATGGGCTCTGAGAAGTGCAGGAAGTGTGGTTACGGGGCCTTGAGACCTAAAAGAAAGCGAACAATAGTCAAAAAATAACAATGATAAGGTGTCAACATGGTAGAACTAAATCCTATCGAGCAACTGATAGTACAGGCGCTGAAGGAGCTTGGCGCCACAAAAGATACAACCATAAAAACAGCAGACGACGTTGCCAAGAAGGTAAACAGGCCCAAAGGAATGGTCAATAACGCTTTAGTGTCATTATTGCAGAAAAACGTTGTGAAAAGAGTTGCCAGGGAAAAGGCCGCCGGTTATTACCTACTGCAGGCTGTTTGAATGGAAATGCCAGAAGAGTACGTTGACTTTGCGGTCAAATACAAAGACTGGGTCGCGATAAAGCGCATGCGCATCCTTCCAAATACCAGATCAGAAGCGGTAGCATTCCATCTCGCAGGCATAAGAAGCACAATTGATGGCAGGGCCTACAGGCTTCTTGGGATAAATACGGAATCGCTGGACAGTTATGCAGAAACGAACACAAACAGCTTAAGAAAAGGCCTAACCTCTGTTGGTGAAGTGCTGGGCAGGCTCGATACCCAAGAAGCTAAAAAAGCAATAGATGATGCATGCACAAACAAGGCGGTTGTGCCGTTGGCAAAAACCTATCTTCTAAATAAACTTGTTCTCTCCATAAACGTTCAAACCGGCCTGACACAAGAGGCTATGTCAAAGCTGTTTCCTGATCTTAAAATGCCGAAGTTTCCAGGAAGAGCAAAGGGCAAGAAATAGCAATAGTCTTAAGAAGTGCTTTTGAGTACGCTTCTCGTTCTCGTGGTCGTATCTTCCAGTTCTCTTGTCTTCTGACGGCCTGTAATGTACGGCCCCATGTGCTCAAGCAGCTTTGCCTTGTTCGCATTTATATGCCTGAACATTGTGTCGTGGGTCAGTGGCGCGTCAGGATTTAGTATCAACGTGCTGTTATTCCTTATTGATACGTACCCTTCTTTTAATATCTCTCTTTGAGATTTAAGTTCAGCGTCAACATTTTCATTAAGCAACGCTATCATCTCAGATATTCCCTTTGGGATGCCAAATATCGTGTAGGATTCGCCGCCACTGCCATAGTAAGACATGATTACGTACTTGCTTTCGGGATCATCAAAGTGTATAAAATAGCTTACCATTCCAAGCCCTTCGGATCCAGTATAAATGTTGCCTATCTCCTTAGACAGTTCAACGATTGCATCTATGCCTAGCCTCTTCTTGATCTCTTTAAAGGTGGGGGTATCCCTTAGTACTGTGTTGAAGTCTTTGTCAGCTTTTTCAAATTTTGGTATAACTCCCACCGGTATCAATTTACCTGTTTTTTCATCTTTTTTCACTTCGTATAAGGGTTTGAAAGCGTCTTCAAAATTCTCTAGGCTTAGTTTCTCTCTTCCCCTAAGCGCTTCCAGGTTCTTGACGGTCTCATTTATGGCATCAAGCAGGTCGTTTTTCGGGTTGTCCTGTCTGGTTATCCTCTCTATTGCGGCGAGCATCTCGCCTATAAGGTAATCCTTGTTCGCGTTGAGCCTCTCATCAACAAGCCTGCCGTTCTTCACGTCACCCTCTCTTTCAGCAAGCCTTGCCTTTAGCTCTTTTGGTACGCCTATAACGCCGTAATAGAGTGCACCTATGTCTACCAGAAAGTCAAGCTCGTCCTCAATGTGGGTATAGCCTCCAAGAAATGCCTCCCTAGCGTTATTCATCTCATTTTTGATCTTTTCTCTAAGTGCATCGTCATGTCTTGAAAGATGTCTTACAAGATAGGCCGCCTCCTTTTCTACTATCGCAGGATACGGTATATGCGGTAGCCAGACAACCCTCTTTGTTATGTCTACACTGTTTATGTTTAAACCAGATTCTTTTGCAAAGTCCTTCAGCGACTTGTATCTTAATTTGGTGTACGCCTCGTTAGAATAATCACCAAATACAACCGGGTATTTTGCCACAAGTTCCAAGCCCGATTCCTTCAGCATGTCGCCAAATATCACCTTAATAAAGTCTGGTACGTCTGCATCAGCAGAGCCTATCTTTCTAGATAGCCTTATACCCCTCGTCTGCGGCTTTGTTTTTTCCAAAAGAATTGCGACTGAGCCGAAACCACCAGTTGCATCCGCAGGCGTATGTAGCCTGTAAAGCGCATTGTCGGCAGATACCACTATTGCCTTTCCGCCTTCTAAGCCGTTTACTGCAAATCCCGCTATTGCCGAACCCTGCGAGGTGCATGCAGACTGGAGATGAAAACGCAAGGCAGGATTAAATTCGTCAAGGTCAGCAAGACCATTCCTCCTCAACTTATCCAGCACTATATTTACTGCCTTTTTGACCTGAATCCCCATGTTTTCCGAAGAGCCCGTTGGCGATTCTGTTGCCACAACAAAGGTCTTTACCTCGCTCGGCCTGATTCCCTGTTGTAGTATGAGTTTCACTGTTGCCAAAGCAGCCTCGGTTACAACACTTTCTCCTATGTCTGCAACGCTTGACCAGTTTATACCTAATCCCTCGGTTATTGTCTTGCGTCTGTTCTCTATTCCCTTTTCTGTATTCTCTATTGTTTTTGCCTTTTCCAGTGCAGAAATTTTAAGCCTGCCCAAAGATACAGCCATACCAGTTATGCTAACAAGACTATCTTCAACCAGCCCGGCCATCTTTTTTTCTTCGTTTTCTCCTCTAAGATACGCTTCTGCTTGTATTGACATAAAGTCATAACCTAATTAAAACCAAGTTATTTAAATAACGTAGCCATATTCGTCCTTTGACGACTTTACAGTTTTGGCACATCTGCCCCTGGTTGTATATTTCCCAAACACTTCTGCAGCTGTTATTGTCTAAAGTAGCGAAGGCCTAGGATTTTATAAATCCCATGTTTTAGTAAAACAGACGACATGCTTTACCAAAAGTATAAATATTATGAAAAGCATAACGTATAATGCGATAATATGGAAAGCATAGGAAGAGCAACAGAAAAGAAGAGCGAGAACCGGTCAAACACCAATTGGCATAAAAACCTATTGCGTGGTACAAAAGAAAAAATTGCGATCGCTATCACTGATTACAAAGAATTAGCCACTTGCGCTGCCGGTTGTTTATTGGTGGGCGTTGGTGCAGCCTTAAGCCGTGCCAATGAAACAATCCCATCTTCTACTCCAACAAAAACCTTGATGGCTGCTGGTGCACTCATCGCTGGAGTGGCGCTCTTTATAGTTGGAGAAGTTGCCATATTACGGAGAGATCCTGACGCCAAAGACTAAACATACCCAGAACACTAATAGTTACTAAAGTTTTGCATTTTTATCTGGTGCGACTGCCGGGATTTGAACCCGGGTTACCGCCTTGGCAAGGCGATGTCCTACCAGGCTAGACTACGGTCGCATCCTGTTCTAATTTTGATAAAAACAGTTATAATACTGTTCTGTTTTTAATAAGGCAACTAATAAATTTTAAACTGTTGCTAGTGAAAGCATGAAACCCGAATGGCTGACCATAAAGCCCGCTTCTACTGAAAAGTACGACGATATAAAAAATACAATTAATTCTCTAGGCGTCTATACAGTGTGCGTAGAGGCAAAATGCCCAAACGCTACTGACTGTTGGAGTTCTGGTACAGCGACATTCATGGTGCTTGGCGATCTATGCACCAGAGGTTGCAGATTCTGCTCTGTTCCAAAAAAAGCAACAGGCACAACCATAGATTCCAGAGAACCAGAGAAACTCGCCCTCGCAATAAGCAAATGGGGCTTGGAGTATGTAGTTATAACGTCCGTGTGCAGGGATGATCTTGAAGATCAGGGCTCTGGCCATTTCGCGAGGTGCATAGAAGAAATAAAGAAAGCAAACCCAGGTATAATTGTCGAGGTATTGATACCAGACTTTGAGGATAATATCGAGTGTTTGAAAAGAATAGTCTATGCCAAACCAGATGTTGTGGGGCATAATATTGAAACTGTCGAGAGGCTGAGCTCTTTGGTAAGGGACAGAAGAGCAAACTACAGACAATCGCTGAACGTGTTGAAGGACGCGAAGAAGCTTAACCCAAACATTTATACAAAATCAGCCATGATGCTCGGGCTTGGCGAAAACGATGAGGAAGTAATCCAATCAATGAGAGACCTGAGGGCAAACGGCGTGGATCTTCTCGCGTTAGGCCAGTACCTAAGGCCAAGCAAGTTCCAGCTCGAAGTTTCTGAGTACATCAAACCCGAGAAGTTCGAACGGTTCAAGCAAAAGGCTATTGAAATGGGCTTTCTTTATGTTGCTGCAGGCCCTTTTGTAAGGAGTTCGTATAAAGCCGGGGAGTATTTCATGAAGTCTGCAATAAAGCACAAAAATGGCTGAATCATCTGTCAAAGTTCCAAGAATCTGAAGAATAAACGCTTTTTGCAAGCGCATTCGCTCTTTTCATCTCTCCTTCTGTGCAACTATTGATTTCGAACTCTTTTCCGGCGGTAAAACCTTCCAAGAGCCTTTCATAAAGCCCCTCCAGGCTTATATCTGCATAGTTCTTGACGCATGTGACCCTGTCCTCAGCACTTTTTATCAACTTGTCAGATATTTTTTCTTCGCTCACCCTAAGCACCGCAAACATCGTCTTTATGTCAAGGTTATAAAGGATCGTGCCATGCTGTAGTATTATTTCCTTGCTTCTTGTCTGCGCATTGCCAGATATTTTTTTACCATCAACTACTATGTCATTTATCGGAGCAAAATCCGCATTTATGCCGAGTTTTGACAGTCCGTCTATAACCCAGCCGCATATGATTCTGTAGCTTTCTCTGATATCCTTAGATATGATTGAAACGGGAGCTATTACGCTGTAGGTTATCTCGCCGCTGTTTGAATGGTACACCGCACCGCCGCCAGTGGCCCTTCTAATATATGAAACCCCGAGTTCCTTGCATTTTTCTATATCGACCTCCTCCTGCATCGACTGAAAGCGCCCAATCGATACAGCACTTGGCATCCATTTATAAAACCTTATTGTAGGTGCAGATTTGCCCGCCTCCACACTCTCCATTATCGCCTGGTCGATGCTCATATTCAGATATGCATCGTGCACTTCAAGCTTCATTACGCGCCATTTCATTTGCCCACCGCCATCTTTATCGCTTTTGCGATAGCACTCGGTGTTATCCCGATCATTGTTATGGATTTTCTCTTAGCTAACTCGTCTACGAGTTTGGCTATCTTATCTTCGCTTTCGCCAATGTTTAGATCTAGCAGCGATTTTTCTATGTCGTTTAATGCGTCTTCCGGATAAAGGAAAAAATCCCCCAGTATCTGTATACTTTCGATGCTCTCATTATACTTCAGCTTGACCTCAACTAGTTTGCCCCCAGGTACCTTAAATTTTGCAAAGCCCTTCAAAGCAGCACCCAAACAGCAGTATTTAATGTGCGCCTACAATTTAAATATCGCACCCAAGACAGACTGATAACTCTCACAAGGAGTGTAATAGTTCTCCTTCGTGTCGTTATGATCATATTCCTTGAACATCTTCTCAAGATTGTAACCGCTTTCACGTATATTCCAAAGCTTCTTGTTGCTCATTATTGACGGATAGATTGATCCGTAGCTGTCCAGAAATATGCTGAGCTCGCCGTCTCTGTTCGGCACCGCACTCTTGCCATTCTTGATGAACTCCATCAGGCCCTCTAGATACTTTACCTCAAGGTAATTCTTGGCCCATTTGGTGAAACCGCCCTCCTTATACGTTTTTAGCTTCTCCAGAATATAGCTTACGTCTTTCAGTGCGAGTTCAGAAGGCGCGGTTATGTTGTTGCTGGTATTCGCATAGTAGTTAGAGCTGAGCTGCCCCAGATTCACATGGAAGTACGGATACCTGAAATCAGGCACCTCTTTCTTGACTTCCTCTATGGTCTTTTCCAGCTGGCCCACATTTTGGTTTATTATGGTAAAGCCGAACGTGTAAATGAGGTTCTTGTAGCGCTTGCCAAGCTCCTGCAGGCCCTTAAAAAGCCTGATCGCCCTATCGTAATTGCCAGGCACGCCTCTTATCTTATCATGAAGATCGCGATAGCCGTCTAGCGAAACCGTTATAACAAAGTTTGGCATCCCGAGCTTCAGTATCTCCTCTATCTTTCTTAGCTCCATATCATAGTCGCATAGAGAATTTGTGGGCATCGTCATTAGGTAAAGCCCCCTGCAATTTTCTGTAAATGCTTTTGCTATTTCAACTATGTCCGATCTCAGAAAAGGTTCACCGCCAGTGAGCTCCACCCACCTGAAGTAATTGTTTTGTTTTGCGAACTCCTTTATCTCGTCAAGAGTAAGTTCGTTCTTCGGCTTTATCTGCCATATCGAGCAGTGAATGCACCTGCTCTGACACATGTAGGTTACAGAAAAGTTCAGCTTATAGGGCCTGGAAAGGTGCCTGAAGTTGCTTTCCAGTATTGTCCCAAGCATTCCTGCAACTCGCAGAGTATTAGGCATATTATCTCGTAAATATAAACGTGGTTAATATTTATAGTTTATGTTGTAGGAAAAGTAAGTCTATTCAAAACCCGTATGCCGTTGGCAGGATTTGAACCTGCGATATTCCGGTTACAAAATTGCATGAGCAATCCTTCAGCCGGACGCTCTCCCGGACTGAGCTACAACGGCATTTCATATGCAACTTATATATGTCAAGCGTATTTAATAAATTTGCCCCCAGATTAATACTTAATTTACTACAATATTGATGAAATGCAATTGTCATGGGATGAACTCCATCCGTATACGAGCCTTGTAAACACTGCCACACTGCAACCAAGGGCCTACCAAATCAGCATAATAAAGGGCATGCTCTCTGGTGATAACACTCTGGTAGTGCTGCCAACCGGTTTGGGCAAAACCCTGCTTGCAATATTTGCAATTGCGAATGCACTGCACAAGCAGAAACGTGCACTGATTGTTGCTCCGACCAAGCCACTTAGCGAACAGCACTATAATTCCTTAACAAGCTTGCTCAACATACCAAAAGAGCAGATACTTCTTCTGACGGGCGGCATCCGGGGCTCCAAACGCCTCGAACTTGAACTGCATGCAAATGTGATTGCGGCAACTCCTCAAACAATCGCAAACGATGTGCGTGCGGGCAGGCTCGGCCTAAACAACTTTGGCGTGGTGGTCTTTGACGAATGCCACAGGGCCGTTGGCAAGTATTCTTATACATATATAGCAAACGAGTGCAAACTCAGGGGCATTCAAGTTGTTGGACTTACGGCATCGCCCGGCAGTGACAGGAAGAAGATAAACCAACTCATAACCACGCTTGGGATAGAGAACATAGAAATAAGGAGCTCTACTGATTTTGATGTTCTGCCATATGTTATGGGCAGTGAAGTTGTAACACTCTACGTTGAGAAAGGACCTGTAATAGATACAGTTTCAGCCATGCTGAGACCTATCATAGACGAACACATTGAAAAGCTACACAAGATGGGGCTCAGCCCCTTCAGGAGTTTTGAAAAAATCCCAAAACGGCGCCTTCTTGAGATAGGCAACACGATAAGCAAAATATCATCAGGCTACAGGTTCGCCGCATTCTTCAACTACATATACGTGCTTAATCTTGCGCACGCGTACGATCTTGTCACGACAGAAGGCCTCTACCCATTCATCGCTTACATGGAATCGCTTCAGAATCGTGAGAAAAAGAGCAAGGCCCTAAACAATCTGCTAAACAATCCGCACGTGAGAAAGGCGCTTGAAATTGCAAAGCAGGCCCATGAAAGGCACGACGAGCACAAAAAGGCATTCGAGCTCGCAAAAATAATCAAGTCGACCGTGAGGGATAAAAGCGCAATCGTATTTGCACAGTACAGGTCCACGATAAAGATGCTCGTTGAGACGCTTGAAGCAAATGGCATACACGCGAAAGCATTTGTCGGAAAAAAGGAGGGCGTAACGCAGGCAGATCAAGCCCAAACAATAAGTGATTTCAGAGAGAGAAAGTTCAACGTCTTAGTTTCAACTTCAATCGGAGAAGAGGGACTGGACATACCCAGTGTGGATTATGTGATATTTTACGAGCCTATACCAAGTGAGATAAGAAACATACAAAGAAAAGGCAGGACTGGAAGATTCAGATTCGGCAACGTGATAATACTTGTTGCAATAGGCACAAGAGATGAGGCATACCTAATGGTTTCGAGGCTCAAGGAAAGGCGCATGGTCGAGGTTGTGAACAAAATGAAGGAGAGCCTTAGGATGCATCACAAAGCCTCGAGACAGCGATCACTCTTATGAATAAGCTTTATAAGCCTGTTTTCCAAAATCATACTGACCAGTGATTCGTTGCACAGATATGTCAAAGGCGCAAGGAGCGAGCGCGAGCTTATAGAGATGTTCCACAGAATGGAGTATTCTGTTATCAGAGCGGCAGGCAGCGGCATTAATTCGCTAAGCCCGGACATACTCGTGTTTAAGAACGGCAAAGGCCTTGCCTTTGAATGCAAGGCATGGGACGATACAAGCCTGTCGCTCCCAAAAGATAAGCTCAGGGCATTGAAGCTATGGCAGCAAAACACCAACATACCAACTTACGTAGCATGGCGCATGAACAGGAGCGGATGGTTCTTTATAAAGCCGGAAGAGTTTTCTGAAAAGGACAAGAACTACACCCTGACCAACAGGATTGCAATGCAGATAAATAGAAGGTTTGACGCTCTGGTTTCTGACACCCCTTGAGCTTGCAGAATCCAAAGATAAAACTTATATATCTATTTAGACAACCTTATTATAGAATAGTCATATTCACAAGTTTTAAAGGGATATATTCATGATATACGCCTCTGGCAAAGTTGCGGTGTTAGTAACAAGCCCTGTTACCGGTTAGTTGTGTCTCTTATTCTAGTAGTATGACTATTTCTAGTGCATTAAGCACACAAAAATGATTAAATGGCAAAAACATACGTTGACATAGTAAAGTACATGATAGATGCAAGATTTGAGATAAGCGGATCTGTTGATAAACCAGACATAATCGGAGCGGTTTTCGGCCAAACTGAAGGCCTGCTCGGCACCGACCTTGATCTAAGGGAGCTCCAAAAGAACGGCAAAATAGGCAGGATAGAGATAGAGCACGGCACATCCAACAACAAAACCTTTGGAAAACTTTTCCTGCCATCTTCGCTGGGCAAGATTGAGACGTGCATAATAGCGGCAGCCATAGAGTCCGTTGACAGGGTTGGTCCATTTGAAACGACCTTCAAAATAGAAAAGATAGAAGACACAAGAAACGAGAAAAGAAGCAAGATAATAAACAGGGCAAAGGAGCTCGTAAGGAACTTGTTGATAAACGTTATACCGGACAGTAAAGAAATTAGCGAGCTTGTCGAATCGGACGTCAAGTCAAGCACGGTTACATCATACGGCCCGGAAAAACTTCCAGCAGGCCCCGACATAGCAAAGAGCGAAAGCGTAATACTCGTTGAAGGCCGTGCGGATGTGATTACCATGCTTAGAAGTGATGTCACAAACTGCATAGCAGTGGGCGGCGCGGCGGGCAGCATACCAAAAACAATCCTAGAGCTATGTGCTACAAAGGAGGTCACCCTTTTCTTGGATGGCGATCGCGGAGGCGACATGATACTGAGAAATATCATGAGCGTCGCAGATGTTGATTATGTTGCAAGAGCCCCTGAGGGCAAGGAGGTGGAGGAGCTGACCCACAAGGAGATAATCAAGGCGATGCGCTCGAGGGTTCCGATAGAACAGATCGCTACTGCAATGAAACAACAGGCTGAAAGAGCGCAGGAAAGGGAACGATACAGCCAACGCCCAATGCATCAGCAAAGGGCCAGAGTAGAAATACAAAAACAAGCAGTTGAAACCCAAAGACCGGTGGTTGAAGCTCAAAGACCGGCGGTTCCAAGCCCGACAGAAATAGCAGAAAACTTAAGAGAGCCAAGGCCAGAGAGAGCAGTGCAAGTCAAGGAAGAGCCGAAGCCCATGCCGGTGCACGAGGTACAGGCTCAACCCGAGGAGAACGTAGACCTCGACATACGCAACATAGATGAAGAGGTTCATAGATCAGGCTCGATAGAAAAGGTGCAGTTTGGCGGCGCTGTGCAGGCAATGCCAGAGCCCATAGACACCAAGCTTGTGGGCGCTCTCAACGAGCTCCGCAACACACTAAGGGCACGCCTTTATTCCAGCAACGGAGAGGTGGTAAGCGAGGTACCAATAAGAGAGCTCTTCCAAACGCTGCAGGATTCAAAAGAGGTCAATGCTGTTGTGTTTGACGGGGTCATAACGCAGAGGCTTGTCGAACTCGCCTATCAGAGCGGCATAAAGAACATCTATGGGGTAAGAGCAAGCCAGCTCTCACGCAAATACGAAGGCATGGTCCTCTACACCACAGAGCTTGGCAGGCTCTGATTTTCATTTTTCTCTTTATTTTAAACCGTTAGATTTAAATAGATTAAAGTTAAACTAGTTTAAATTTAAACTATCTAATTGATGGTAGCTGTGAATGCGAATAATGGGATAGAGTTCAGGCCGTACATCAACAAGGAACTGAGGCGGGTCATACTCAAGCTTATAATTCTCAAAAAAGTAGAAAGGGGCAGGACTTATTCTTATGCCCTAATTAAAGAAATTTCCAGAAACCGTCACATAGGGTCACTGATGAACAAACCCAGCGAAATAAAGAACGAGGTTTATAATCAGGTAAATGCTTTGGAAAAGAGAGGTATGATAAAAACAGAGGCCGTCATCGAGGGCGGCAGGCTCAAAAAATACTATAAGCTCACATCAAAGGGGAGCTATGCAATCAACTTCATAGAAAAGAGTTTTGAAGATGCGAAAAAGAACATAATAAAACTTTTGAAATAGATTTGATGAGGAACATAATAGAAGCACGGGGGCTTGTAAAGAAATTTGGCAACTTCACAGCAGTGGACAGTATAGACCTTTCAATAAGGGAGGGCGAGATACTCGGGCTTCTGGGCCCGAACGGCTCAGGCAAGACCACAATCATAAACCTATTTCTCGGTCTTTTAACTCCAACGAGTGGCAGCATAACCATAGCGGGCATGGATACATCTGAAGAACTGATAAAAATAAAGAACCTGATCGGGCTTATGACCCAGGAAACGGTGGTCGATAACGACCTCACCGCCAGAGACAACCTGAGGATAGCCGGAGCCCTGTATCATATCAAAGGGAAGGAGCTTGAAAAAGAGGTGAATGAGGCCTTGGAAGAGGCAGAACTTGTAGATTTTGCCGACTTCAAGGCGGGCACGTTTTCGGGTGGCATGCAGCGCCGTCTGAATCTTGTCAAGTCCATGATACACAATCCGAAGATACTTCTGCTTGACGAACCGACAACAGGCCTTGACGTCCAGAACAGAATCAAAATGTGGGCTCACATAAAAGAGCTCAACAAAGGGGGCGTTACAGTGATTCTGACAACACAGTATCTTGAAGAGGCGGATAGCCTCTGCTCTAGGATAGCAATAATTGACCACGGTAAGGTCAAAGTATTGGGCACCCCCTCCGAGCTGAAGAGCAGGGTAAGTGCGGGCAGCGTTTTGGAGATAATAGCAAAACCCGAAGATTTAAGGAAAATCAGCGAGCTGCTCAAGTCAAGGTTTAAGATATACGCAAACGTTGAGGGCGACAAGATAACCGCCGTATTAGAAAAGGGTCAAACGACAACTTTTGGAAAGATTAACGCGATGCTCATAAAAGAAAGGGCGAATGTGCTTTCCATAGGCCTGCATCTTCCGATCCTTGATGACGTGTTTGTCAAGCTTACAGGCGCAAGCATGAGGGATGCCGCTGGTGAAATGAAAGGGGGCAGGTCAAGACTACCCATAGAAGGTAAGAGGTAAGCGTATGTTCCAAACTCTGCAGGATGCATTTACTGTATACAAGAGGGAGATGCTGATTTTCAGGAGCAATCTTCGTACCAATATAATAAGGTCACTGATCTTCCCGATTGTTTTTCTAGTGTTTTTCGGCAATGTCGGCTCAACGATTTCCCATACCCCTATTGCAATAGCCAATCTGGCCAACAATGCGCAGGCGATGAAATTTGTAAGCACCCTTGAAGCGCAAAGCGCCCTTCAGGTCGAAGCATTAACAACCGAGCAGCAGGGTATCTCAATGCTTCAGTCCGGGTCGATTGCGGTTCTTGTAGTCATTACACCCACCTTTCCAAATCCGGGCAGCAGCAATCCAACAGTATATATTTATTACAGCAACGCGGAGGCTACGAGCCTTGGAACCTCGATTTCGACAATAGAAAGCATAGCAGCAAGCTTTGGCGCGCATTTTAATTACCAAGCTTCTCAAGAAGGCACGGTCAAAGTCAGCTCATTATACGGCACCACAAGCAACTATACCGATTTCCTATTGGGCGGTATAATCGTAATGGTTGCATCCTTTGGATCGATGTTCGGTGCCGGGTTCTCACTCATCCAAGACAGAATGTTTGGCACTATAAAAGGATTCTTGATAACGCCGATAACAAGGAGCTCATTCGTACTGGGCAAGATAGCTTACGGTACCACCGCATCTCTGCTATATGGACTAGTGGCGCTTGTAGTCGGCGTCGGGCTCTTCGGCGGCAGCATAGCGATGGGGCTGACGGGTGTGATATGGATAATGCTGCTCACAGCGGTCCTCACCGTGGGCTTTACCGCAATGTTCCTTATGATTGCGAGCATAGTCCCAAAATTCGAGGTGTTTGCAATACTTAGCCAGGCGGTGGTAATGCCGCTCTGGTTCCTGAGCGGGGCCTTCTCCCCCACAGCGACGTTGCCGACATGGATGCAGCCGATAAGCGCAATCGACCCAATGACATATGCGACCAATGGCGTAAGAAGCGTGATGCTGACCGGCTTCTATTCATCAAATGCGATCTTAACTCAATTTTCATTTCTGGGAATATTTGCGCTGATTGCAACGATACTCGCGATAAAAATGTTTAAAACTACTATATGATAGGTGAAAGAATGAAATACAACAAAATTTTAATCGTACTGCTGGCATCTCTGCTGGCGATAGTACCTCTTTCGAGTGCCCAGTTTTCTATCGGATCGGCTGACGGTGCACTTTCGATAACCAATCTAGTGATTTCCCCGCAACCGGTAGTTGCAGGCGAAAACATAACAATCTCGTTCCAACTGTACAACGCATACAACAATCCGCTGTACCATGCCAACATACAGTTTTTGGCTTCGAATCCGATAATAAATGTATCACCAACGCATTCTTACATAACAGATGTCATAGGCGGCGGACTTTTCGGCTCACTGGGCTACAACATATTCACATATACGGTGCACATACCATCAACCTTGCCAACCGGGGAATACACGATCAACGTATACGCGACCTATGATGCGGATCTGCCCGAATGCATCACAAACTGTGAAGCACCAGCAAGTTCGACAATGCCCATCAACATATACGTGTACGGCAAGCCTAGTGTCCAAGTCAATATCATTCCAAGCACGTCTCCCATTCCTGGTAGCGAATTCTCTGCTACACTTCAGGGCATTGGTAGCGGATTAGCAACCGCACTGAACGTTAGCGTTAAAATACACGACTCCGCAGACTTTCAGGTGATAGGGCCAAACCAGTTTAACTTGGGCAGCATAAACACAATCCCATCGTCTACCTCAGTCATGCTGCAGGCCTCAAGCAATCTGACGCAGGGCGTGCACATGCTGAACCTAACTGTCAGCTACACGACACAGCAGGGCACCGACCACACCGAAAATGTGAGCGTGCCAATAAACATCGTTGTCAATGTGCCGAATATAGTAGCCAGCATATCAAGTGCAGTTCCTTCAACCCTTTATTCGGGCTCGAATCAAACACTGGTCTTTGCGATAACGAACATAGGCACAGGAACCGCAAAGAACGTCTCAATAGCTTTCATGTCAACGCCGCAGATAAGCGTCAGCGGCTCAGCCACGAGCTTCTTTATAGGCTCGATTCCGGCAGGCGGCACAGTGGCAGAGAGCGTATTCATAAGCGCAACAAGAAGCCAGGGTTCGAACTACACGCTGCCCGTTGCCATAAGCTACTCAAATGCAAACTATGCACAGAAGTTTAGCAAAACACAGCAGGTGCCGATAAACGTACTTCCTTCAGCGGTGTTTAATATCACCTATGTCAGCGGCGCGGTGACCCCGGGCAATCCATACACGCCACTAACTTTTGGAGTGAAAAACGTAGGGAATGAAGAGGCGCAGAGCGTATCGGTTACTCTACAATCCATCTACCCGATATCACCTATTACCAGTACCGCCTATCTAAATGGCCTGAAACCTGGCTCGTCAGCAAACATCACATTCTATGTGAGTGTAGATACAAAAGGCAACCCAGGTTCGTATCCTGTGACTATATACGAGCAGTGGCGCCAGCCAAACGGCGCATCAAACCAGCAATATTCAAGCTCTACCAGTTACTATGCAGTTGTTGGCAGTAACAGTGGTGATTATACCGAATTCATTTATATGGCGGGTGCAGTAATAGCCGCACTGATGATCGCATATGTTGCATACAGGAGGTTTTACCTGAAGAGAAAGAAAAAGAAGAGCTAACAAACTTTAATAGTTTGATGCCAAACACTACATGAAGGTGGTTTTACGTTAGACAGTCTTATAGATCCGGTGCTGCAGAAGTACAACATTCCAATATGGGTAAAGCCGTATGTGCATGAATACTTAAAAAAAGACCCGATTAACGCGATAAAAAAGGCTGTGAGCTTCATAGATGTAAGGCGCAAGAAAGGGGTTGTGACAAACAGCTATGTGCAGCTGCCAAACGGCACAACGTTCAAAATGTCAAGCATGATTCACATGCTCAGCCTGTTCCTATACGGCACAGAAAGAACAGCAAAGATTGCAAAGGCTTGGTCTGCAAAGCCCGATATGAAATACAGTGCCTACATAGATTACTACGCGAACATGGTTGAGGTCGAGGAGAGGCATGCAAGGGCTACGCTCAACCTAATCGAGGGCTTGGGATACAGGCCAAGGGAGCCTACGAAAGAGGTCGAGGCGGTTTTTGACTACCTCGATGGCATTGTAGAGTGGAACAAGCGCATAATATCAACAGACCTAATACTGAGGAACTCGTATGGCAATACATTCGGGCTCGTTTTCTACAGGGTGTTTTATTTCGTGATGCCGGAATTCATGAGATCTTTCGGCAAGGCGTTTGCAGAAACAGAAGCACAGACAGAATGGGGCATAAAAGAGGCGGAACGCGTTATAGCGGAGCATGAAATAGACAGCAACCAACTGCTGGAAATGAGCGTGGAGATGCTGTGCAGAATCGGAAAATCAATCAACGCCGAGATGCCTCTTGCAGGCGAGGCTGGCATAAAAAGAGAGGCCGAGCTCCTGAAAAGAATATCAATCGCGTATCCGCTTCACAAATTGAAAGACCTTGGCGTTGTCGCAGACATAAGCAAAACAGAAAAGGAGATCGCATCAAGGGCAAAGAAGCTCAAACCATAGAACATGTTTAAATACTTTATTAACCAAACCATAAATGCACGAGCCAGCAGGGCATCTGACATACTGTAAACTAGTCAAGTATTCGATTGCAATAAAACAATAACACAAAGTGATAGAATGGCTGAGAACATGCAAAAAGAAACCCAAGGAGAGGGCAGAGCGGAAAATATCGTATACATAGGCAAGAAACCAACTATGAACTACGTGCTTGCTGTAGTAACGCAGTTCAACAACGGCATGAATGAGGTGTCTATAAAAGCACGAGGAAACGCAATATCAAGGGCTGTTGACGTAAAGGAAATAATAATAAACAAGTTTCTTCCAAACGTGAAGGAAAAAAGTATGACGACCTCTTCCGAAGAGTTAACAAACGAGGACGGCACCAGGTCAACAGTAAGCGCCATGCATATAGTGCTCGTAAGGCAATAGCTTTCTTTTGCTGCTTTTTGCAGCTTACTTCAATTTTTATATATGTATTAGCCATAACATTACTGGTTGGTAGTTGAATGCTAAGAACTCATTTTGTGAACGAGCTTAATGCCAGCATGCCCGAACAGGAGGTTACGGTTGCTGGTTGGGTTCACGAAGTCAGAGAGCTCGGTGGTATAACATTCCTGCTTCTGAGAGACAGCACTGGCATAGTCCAGGTAACTGCCTCTAAAAAGGCCAACAAGGATCTAACCAAGAGCCTCTCCCTCCCAAAAGAGAGCGTAGTAAGCATCACAGGCACTATAAAAGCCAACAAAGAAGCAAGAAACGGCTTTGAGATAGTGCCAAAATCAGTCACTAACCTTAACCCACTATCAGCAAAAATACCTTTCGAGGTTACAGGCAAGGTTCCGGCAGAGCTGCCCGTAAGGCTCAACCACAGATACATAGACCTAAGGAGGCAGCAAAGCACTGCAATATTCAAAATACAGTCCACGATACTGGAGGCGTTTGTGGGGTTCTTTGCAGACAAGCAGTTTACAGAAATAAGAACCCCTTCAATAGTCAGGGAGGCAACCGAAGGGGGCTCAGACCTTTTCAAGATAAATTATTTTGGCGATGATGCCTATCTATCGCAATCGCCGCAGCTCTACAAGCAATTGGCAATCATAGGCGGTCTTGACAGGGTCTTCATGGTCGTGCCTGTCTTTAGAGCCGAGAAGTCCAACACAACCTACCACCTCACAGAATCCACGCAGATGGACATAGAAATGGGCTTTGCGGACCATAACGACGTTATAGCACTGCTTGCGGATTCGCTGACCCATATACTAAAGAGCGTCAAGAGAGAAAACAAGCAGGAACTAAAGGCCCTTGGCGTTGATGAGCTCAAAATACCAACCGTAAGTGTGTTGAACTACACCGACATCATACCAAACCTGAACTCCAAAGGCTCAAAGATGATGTTTGGCGACGACCCAACAAAAGAGGACGAAAAGCTGATAAGCGAACTGTACGGTGATGCTGTGGTGATCAAAGAGTATCCAAGAGCCATAAGGGCATTTTACTCAATGCCGAACAAAAAGAATCCAGAACTTTCAAACAGCTTCGATCTTATATACAAAGGGATTGAGATATGCAGCGGTGCCCAAAGAATCCATCTGCCCGACCTGCTCATAGAGTCCATCAAAAGACACGGCATGAATCCTGAGAGTTTCTTGTTTTACATAAATGCATTCAGATGCGGGGCTCCACCGCACGCGGGTTGGAGCATAGGCCTTGAAAGGCTAACCATGGCAATAACGAATTCGGACAACATACGGGAATGTTCAATGTTTCCAAGAGACAGGTTTAGAATTTCGCCTTAACTAGCCCGCAAGCACCGCATATCCTGTAAGGCGCCATCTGTGCGAAACACTTCTCATGACAGCTATTTTCGTCTGCTTGTCGATGCATATCGGATGGTTCAGTTCTACTGAAAGCCTGTTTTTCTTTGCCTTCCTTACATATCCTATGACGGTTGCGGTTCCAGCGATTAGCACCACTGACTCGTCTTCTGCAAAACTCCTTTCCTGGATGTCTGGTCTGTTGAGCGGGTTGTAAGCAATCTCAACACTGTTCATTACGTCCGGCAGTTTGCCCACATGCCCAGCTACGTTGCCCATCAAGCCGTTTGCTTTTGTGAAGCTCGGGTCTAGTTCCGTAGACAAACCTATGAGCCCGCCGGGACTTGCCTCCTCAAGAATGTCTGTGCCGTTGCTTATGCCTGTTACCAACGTAACTATGGGCTTGTAGGATGCATGCTTTTGAGAGCTGCTAAGGTTCATGCCCGGCCTTATCTCAATCTCATCATGCACCTTGAATCTCCCTCTTATGAGCGTGCCGCCGACAACACCGCCAAGCAAACTGCCAACCTTTGCCCCAGGCCTGTTGGTATCGAAGGACCTTATAACATACATGAACGGTTCTGCATCGGTGTCAAACCTCGGTTTTTCCATTTTTGCTATGAGCTCCAATACAACATCCACATTAATGCCCTTGTTCGCCATCACAGGCACTATCGGGGCATTTTCTATAACGCTGCCCTTTATGAACTGCTTTATCTGTTTGTAATGCTCCAGCGTTGCAGCCTTTCCGACTATGTCTATCTTCGTCTGTACGATTATAACGTTTTTTATGCCCAGTATGTTTATTATCATAAGGTGCTCTTTTGTCTGCTGCATTGGGCATGGCTCGTTTGCCGCTATTACAAACAGGATGGCATTTATCATGTTCGCTCCGGCTATTGCAGTTGCCATGAGGTTTTCATGCCCCGGAGCGTCTACTATCGAAAAACGCATAACCGGCTTTGCAGGCCCGGAGCAATTGGCGCATTTTTCTGTTATTGTATACGCCTGCGGACCCTCGCACTTTTCGCATTTTCTTATTACAGCATCCGCATAGCCCAGAATTATCGTCATGTTCCTCTTGATGCTTTCGCTGTGCTTGTCCGTCCATATGTTCGTAAGCGCCTTGACCAAGGAGGTTTTGCCGTGATCTATGTGGCCAAGGGTACCTATGTTGATTACGCTCTGTTTTGTCACATCATCCATAAGCATCATTGCTTCTGCTCCTCACTCTTCTGCTCCTTTTTCGGAAAGAGCTCATCAACGCCCTTTTCACCATATTCCGTGATGACCATGTTGAGCTGTGCCGTGTCCGCACTCACAACATTGCCTCTAACCATCATGCGCTTTTGCATGCCCTTATTCTTTCCTGATTCCTCTGCCTCTTTCAGTATGCGTCTTTTCACAGCGCCATGCAATGCCTTAATCATCGGAAATCCGCTGGAGTCAGAGCCGCCGGTTATCTTAAGCTTGTAGCCAGTGAAGCCAAGCGCACTGCCATCTACGATCTCGCCGATTCTCTTGTTTAGGAGCATTACAGCCAGCTCCTGACCAATCTCCTTTTGTGCTGTCCTGCCGGTTTTCGGATCTGAGTAAACAATCTTCAAAGTCTCGCCTAGTTGTTAATAATCGGAATAATAAAAAAGCCAGATCATCTATACATGTTTTCCGGCTCTTCCTTGAACCTTCTGATGCGCTCAGCAAGCTCCTTTGGCACGGTCGGTCTTACCTCCCTCATTGCTGACTCGAAGTCAGAAAGCGTTACCGTAGTGTGATTGAGCCTTATGGCGTTCATGCCTGCCTCTCTGACCAGATTTTCAAGCTCTGCCCCGGTGTAGCCCTCTGTTACTTTCGCAAGCTCCTTTAGCTCTACATCCTTTTCCAAGGGCATGCGCTTTGTATGCACCTTTAATATCTCATATCTGGTCTCTTCGCCCGGCATCGGCAGCTCTATGATCTTGTCGAACCTGCCAGGCCTTAGCAAAGCGGGGTCTATTATGTCGGGCCTGTTTGTCGCTGCTATAACAACAACATTCTTTAGGTCTTGAAGGCCATCCATCTCTGTAAGGAGCGTGTCAACCACCCGTTCTGTAACCATTGAATCGCTTGAGTCGCCTCCCCTTGCATATGCCACGGCGTCTATCTCATCTATGAATATTATGCAAGGCGCAGCCATCTTTGCCTTCCTGAAGATCTCTCTCACGGCCTTTTCGCTCTCACCAACATATTTGCTCAGGAATTCTGGGCCCTTGATTGCTATGAAATTGGATTCGCGCTCTGTTGCTACCGCTCTTGCGAGCAGTGTCTTGCCTGTGCCAGGCGGGCCTATAAGCAGTATGCCCTTTACCGGCCTGATGCCCATTTTTTCAAATACCTCTGGATGCTTTATTGGTAATTCAACCGCTTCTTTGAGATCTCTCTTCACGTTTTGCAGGCCGCCAACATCATCCCAGTGGACGTTTGGACGTTCTACAAAGACCTCTCTCAAGGCGCTTGGCAGTATGCCACTAAATGCCTCCATGAAATCTGATTTTGTAACATTCAGGCTCATGAGTATTTCGTTTGGAACAGATTTTTTGTTTGGCAGTTTTGGAAGTATCCTTCTAAGTGTTGCCATCGCCGCTTCCCTGACCAAAGCGGTAAGATCTGCACCAGTATAGCCGTGGGTTATGTTTGCAAACTCCTTGACGTCCACATCTCCAGCAAGCGGCATGTTTTTTGTGTGTATCTGCAGGATCTGCTCTCTTGCCTTTCTGTCGGGTACGCCAATCTCTACTTCGCGGTCAAATCTGCCCGGCCTTCTTAGTGCTGGGTCAATCGCATCGGGTCTGTTTGTCGCACCTATGACTATAACCTGGCCTCTAGCACCCATTCCGTCCATAAGCGCCAAGAGCTGCGAAACCATGCGTCTTTCAACCTCGTTTGTTGCCTCTTCACGCTTGGGTGCAATCGCATCTATCTCATCCATGAATATTATTGTTGGTGCCTTTTCCTTAGCTTCGTTGAATATGGCCCTGAGCCTTTCCTCGCTCTCACCCACATACTTGCTGACTAATTCAGGCCCGGATATGTATATGAAATTCGCCTCGCTCTCGTTTGCGACCGCTTTTGCAAGCAATGTTTTGCCTGTTCCAGGTGCGCCGAACAGTAAAACTCCCCTCGGTGGCTCAATGCCAAGTCTTTCAAAAAGCTCCGGATACCTTATAGGCAGCTCCACCATTTCTCTTATGCGCTCCTTTTCGTTTTCCAAGCCACCAATATCCTCATAGTGGACATCACCTATCCTGATTATTGATTCTGGGACGGGCTCTGGTTTGATAATCACTTCTGTTTCTGATGTAACTTTTACAATGCCGTGCGGCGTAACCTGTGCAACCACGAACTGCGGAGTATAATTGCTTAGCACAGGTATTGGTATTGGAACAACATCTCCCTTTGCAAGCGGCTTTTGATCGAGCTTCATCCTCACATATTCGGGAAAGTCTGGCGATACGGGGGTGCGCTGGTTCTGCGTTGGTGCAAGTACAATTCTTGTGGCATTGCTAACCTCCGCTTTGCTTACAAATACCTTGTCACCCATGCCTACGCCGATGTTCATTCTTGTATAGCCGTCAATTCTTATGAAATCTAAGCCTTCATCTGGCGGTCTGAGCGGCCAGACTATTGCTGCGGTTGACCTTCGCTTGCCCTTTATCTCTATTATGTCCCCGGGGTTTACACCTAACAGTTTTCTTGCCTTTGAATCAACCCTGGCGATACCTCTGCTATCGTCACCAATCATTGCGGCAGTAACTGTTAGCTCAACGCCATTAGCCAAAATAATCACCGATAAGTCCCATATTTAAATAAGCAGATTAAAGTATTTAAGTCTGAACTTTTGAAACGCAAAATCAGGTACCATAACTTTTACAAAACCTTGCTGAAAGCTTGCAGGCAAGCAAAGAAAATAGCTCATCACTCATTCCGCACTCTCTTCCTCGTCTTCTTCTTCGCCAAACCCATCGTCGTAGTCTTCGTCGTAGTCCTCATCTTCTTCCGTTTCCTCGTCTTCTGACTCCTTTTCCGGTTCTCTTTTTGCCATTACACCACCATATAGCGGTTTGTTATAAAGCTAATATACACATATAAAAACCTTTCTATCGTTCTTTGCCTGTGTGTTTGTTAAGAAAAACCCAAATTTAACGTCAAAAAAGCATAGATTTAATAATCTTAATTATACAATACTACCTAGATGCTCGGGGGCACAAGATTCCTATTTATAAGTTACGGGCTTGAGCCTAGCAACTTTATATAAAATAGCAACTTTATCGTCAATTCGAAACCACATTCATAATTATATTAAGGTGAATTATATGTCAGAAAAACCACATCTGAACCTGATCTTTATAGGGCATGTTGACCACGGGAAGTCAACCACAGTAGGCAGGCTGCTCTACGATACACACGTAATAACAGACAAGGACCTTGCGAAGTACAAGGAGCTGGCGCAACAGTATAACAGGCAGACCTTTGAATTTGCATTTGTAATGGACCAGCTAAAGGAAGAGAGGGAGCGAGGCATCACAATAGACATAATGCACAGGGACTTTCAAACACCAAAATATTATTTCACAATAATAGACGCGCCAGGGCACAGGGACTTTGTCAAGAACATGATAACCGGCGCAAGCCAGGCCGACGCTGCGGTGTTGGTTGTAAGTGCTGTTGATGGCGTGCAAGCCCAGACAAGAGAGCACGCAATACTCGCATATACGCTTGGCATAGCACAGATTATACTTGGCGTAAATAAGATGGATGCGGCAAACTTCAACGAAACCAAATACAAAGAGACCAAGCAGGCAGTTGTGGCCCTGCTGAAGCAGTTTGGTTATAAGAATGTAGACTCTATAGTTGCGGTGCCATACTCTGCATTGGCTGGTGACAACATCGCATCAAAATCCGCAAAGATGCCATGGTACACAGGTCCAACGCTTTTAGAGGCACTCGATACGTTGACAGTTCCTCCAAAACCCACAGACAAACCATTAAGGCTCCCTATACAGGATGTGTACAGCATATCTGGTTTTGGTACAGTACCCGTAGGCAGGGTAGAAACTGGTGTTTTGAAGCCTGGTGACCAGATAGTTATAATGCCTAGTGGCGCTAGGGCAGAGGTAAAAAGTATAGAAATGCATCACCAACAGTTGCAAAAGGCAGAACCAGGAGACAATGTGGGATTCAACATAAAAGGTGTCGAGAAAAAAGACATCAAGCGCGGTGATGTTGCAGGACCGGTAAGCAACCCACCAACTGTCGTATCAGAATTTACAGCTCAGATCATAGTCTTGCAGCACCAGAACGTGATAGCAAGAGGCTATACGCCAGTATTTCACATACACACCGCACAAGTGGCATGCACGATAACCGACATACTTTCAAAGAAGGACCCTAGGACAGGTGCAACGCTCGAAGAGAAACCAGAAACGCTCAAGACCGGCGATGCGGCAATAGTTAAAATAAAACCCACAAAGCCTGTTGTTATTGAAAAGTTCAGCGAATATCCACCGCTTGGGAGGTTTGCAATAAGAGACATGGGCATGACCGTTGGTGCTGGTGTAGTGCTTGAAGTAACGCCATTGCAGAAGTGAACTCATGCCTGGGGTTGCTATAATAAAGCTACTTAGCATATCAAAAGAGGATGCAGACTCGATAACAAAGCAGATTAGATCAATAGCGGCTACTCTTGGCATCAAGGTAAAAGGACCAGTTCCATTACCCACACAACACGTTATTCAAACAGTGAGGAAGGCACCGAACGCTGTTGGAAGCCACACTTATGAAAAGTGGGAATTCAGAATACACAAAAGGCTTATCCAAATATATGCGAGTGATCAGGCTCTACGGCAAATCCTCAGGATACCGGTACCAGATACAGTGAGGATAGAGATAAGCCTTAGCTGATTCTTACCTTCTTTCCTTTTTAATATTTTTCTGCGTGTACCACAACGTTGACCTGTTTATGCCTAATCTTCACCGTTCTTCAAGTGTTATTTTAAGCAGTTTGTCTCTTAAATCTGTTCTTGCAATTATTTTTGATGTTCGTGCAAAAGGAAAAACGTGCTGGCGTAAACTTATCTATACGAAGGCTTCAGGATTTCGAGGGGCAGTTTGCGCATACATTCTCATTTGATAGGAGAGTCAATGAGGAATACATCATTCCTACAGATTCTGGCGATAAGTTCGTAAGCATTGAAGGTTTATATCCGTGCGCTGTCGTACCTGAGTATGACTGCATGAAGGTGCTTACGGTCGTCTACAAGAAACCAATCATCTATCTGGCTGCCAAGCCGGAGGAAATACGGTTTAGGGAAAGCTTCCGTGGCTTTGAGCAGACGGTTGTGAAGAGGCATATAGTACCAAGAAAGGGAAAAATGTATTACAGCGAGTCAGAATGGACAAGCGACAGTTCGCCTGAGGGTTTGTATCCAACTCTAATCTTCCCAAGAGAGCTTGTTGGCAAAGTTGTTACTCTAATCGATCCAAGATAAATGTGTATATCATTATATCATTGTCTAACTTCTTTCTCATCTTATCATAAACCTTAATCTTCTTACCTTCTTTCATTCTTTTTTCTGCACAAAATTTATAGCTTGCCTGCAATATATAAAATGAACAATATGGTTACAATCAAGGATGTTGTTGATGCACTGTCAAAGTGCAAGGATCCAGAGCTCGATACAGACATAGTGAATATGGGCCTTATATATGGGGTACAGATAAAAGGTGGCAAGGACATAAAGGTCACGCTAACAATGACATCGCCGATGTGCCCAGTAACATCACTGATTCTTGCTGATGTACAGCTAAGGCTCGAAGCGCTTCAAACGGGTGGAAAGGTCGAGCTTGAGCTTGTCTGGGACCCGATGTGGAGCCCTGACATGATGAGTGACGAGATCAAGTATAGAGGTTGAGTCACCTCTTGGATTTTTTGTATTTAATAAAATCCATCACGGGGATTACAACCATCCACGAAAAGAAAATTGAAGCGTTCAATGCGGTTAAAGGCTCGCTGCCACTCAAGCTTGAACCGGCGACAGCAACAGCGAACCAGTTCACCACCTTTCAAAACCTTCTTAAGGAGAGTGTGGCCGCACAGCAGAGAGAAGACGTCAAGGTGGCACATCGCAAGTTCGATGAAGCAACCCTCTTCTTGAAGGAGCATGGTGATAAGCTAGGATACTTTTCTACCGTCATAGAGTCCTTTGAGATTACAAACGCCAACTATGAGGAGTTTATAAACTGGCTCTCTGCAGAGAGGAAGAGCGAAGAGGCACGTGCCGCATCTCTTCAGCTCGGTGCAAGCTCAGTGAAGGAAAAGGGACTCCTCAGAAGAGGTCTTCATAATTTTGGGGATTTTGTTAGAAGTATCACGTCTTAGGGGGTCTTCTTGGCAAGCTCATGAGAAGAGCATAGGTGTAGATGGCTAGAGGAATCGCTCACAAGCCCCGATTGTTCAAAGAGTGTTTTTACCTCTTTTTGTCAGGCATCCTACTTACCAAAAAACAGCTTTATTTCACGTTCTGCAAGCTCTCTGCTCTCTGAAGCATGTACGAGTGTCCTGTTGGCTCTCTTCTCCTTTGTTGCTGTGTATATCGTGTCTGTAAGGAAATCGCCCCTTATTGTTCCTGGCTGTGCAACTCTCGCATCCGTGGGACCTATAAACTTCCTTACAAAGTACACGGCATCGTTTCCTTCAGCAATCGCCACTATGACTGGGTCAGAACTTACATATTCGACAACCCATTTCTTTATCTGCTTTCCATGTTGTAGTGAATCTACGTTAAGTTCCTCACCGTGTTCACCAAACGCCTTCTTTGCCTTATTCCCTAGTGCTATAAGCCATTCATTATTGTCAGGGTAGAGGCTAGCCGCCTGCTCCTTTGTAAGCTGCAGCATCTTCATAGCCGTTATTTTCAGCCCCGCCCTCTCGAACCTGCTAAATATCTCACCGACCAGCCTTTGCTTCACTCCATCAGGTTTTAGCATGATAAATTCTCTTTCCATATTCACCACTCCTTATAAAAGACATCATCAGCTTCTGTATCATAACCGTAGAGCTCGTTCTTCTCAAACCACGTGCCTATCTCATTTTCGGCCTCTTTCTTATCACCAGATGCATGGACAACATTTACCATAGGCCTGCTTAACGAATTGCCGAGTATCACGTTGTCAATAGAAAAGTCGCCCCTTATCGTTCCTGGCAATGCCTTTAACGGATCCGTTTCACCAACCAACCTTCTAACGTTATCTATTGCCCTGTTGCCTTCCAGCACAATAGCGACTACTTCGCCAGATGTTATAAACTTGACAAGCCAGCTCTTTATTGTCTTGCCTATTCTTATTGGATCTGCTGTGCCGAACTTTTTGTTTATATCTATTCCTTGCGCTTTAAATGTTTCTATACTACGTTCCCCTGCCTTTTTAAACCACTCATCACTGCTCGGATAATGTCTCGAAGCAAGCTCTTCTGTCGCCCTAATCATCTTCATGCCAACAATCTTAAGACCCGACATTTCAAAGCGCTTTATAACCTCCCCAATGAGCCCGCGCGCAACACCATCGGGTTTTACAAGAACAAGGGTTCTTTCCATAAGCACACCTATATTTTTATAGTTTGGTAGGTTAAAACTATTTATAGCTTCTCATTTTTTGTGATGGTTATGATCAGGCAACCAATAATAGGCGTGTTAGGGCATGTAGACCATGGCAAGACGACTCTATTGGACAAAATAAGGAACACAACCATTGCGTCTAAAGAAGCTGGGAGAATAACGCAGCACATAGGCGCAAGTGAGGTCCCACTAGATGTTATAAAAGAGATATGCAAAGACATGCCCTCCGGTTCTGTAAAAGAGATCAAAATCCCCGGTTTGCTATTCGTGGATACCCCGGGCCACGAGGCATTTACGAACTTGAGAAGACGGGGAAGCAGCGTTGCCGATCTGGCGATCCTGGTCGTTGATGTGTCAAAAGGCTTTGAGCCGCAAACGATCGAAGCGATAAACATACTGCGTGAATACAAGACGCCATTTATAGTGGCGGCAAACAAAATTGATCTTATAACCGGATGGCGCCCTGTAAAAACAAACAGCTTTGCCAAGTCACTCGCAGGCCAGGAGGGCTTTGTCAAAGAGAGGCTTGACAATACAATATACGAGCTTGTTGGAAAGCTGAGCGAGTTGGGCTTCAATGCCGATCTATTCAGCAACATAAAAGACTTCAACAAAAGCATCGCCATAGTGCCTGTAAGTGCAAAGACAGGAGAGGGCATAGCAGAGCTTCTTCTGCTTGTTGCTGGGCTCGCCCAAAAGTACTTGGAGATGAAGCTTACAATTGAGGTAAAAGGGCCAGGCAGGGGGAGCATACTCGAAAAGAAGGAGGTAAAAGGCCTTGGAGTTACGATAGATGTCATATTATATGATGGCACATTGCGTGTGAACGACACGATAGCCTTTGCTACGGTGCAGAACAGCGTGGCAACAGCCAAGATAAAGGCTTTGCTGAAGCCAAAGCCGTTGCATGAAATGCGCGAATCAACGAGCAAGTTTTATTATGTTGACAGCGTAGCTGCTGCTTCTGGTGTTAAGATAAGCGCTATAGGGCTTGATGATGCTATACCGGGCTCGCCACTCATACAGATTGTTAAAGGCCAGGATTACGAAAAGGATATATCCTCAGAGCTTAGCGAGGTATTCAAGGAAGAGAAGTCGGGTCCGATACTAAAGGCAGATTCGATAGGCAGCATAGAAGCAATATCAAAATTGTTTTCCGCATCCGGTACAAAAATAAGCAAAAGGGGCATAGGAAACGTAACGAAGCGCGATGTCATCGATGCTTTTGCAATGAACGCCATAGATCCAACCTCGGCAGTTGTGCTCGCCTTTGATGTGGGTGCAGAGCCGGAGGCAGAAACCGCTTCGCTTGCAAGCAACGTCAAGATAATACAAAGCAACACGATATACAAACTCGTAGAGGATTACTCAAAATTCATAGAGGAGAAGAGAAGGCAGCGTCAAAAAGACATGGAAGAAAAGCTTACAATGCCAGCAAAGTTTCTTCTGATACCAAACATGTGCTTTAGGGTTTCCCACCCGGCAATATTCGGCATAGAGGTTCTTGAGGGCACCATCAAGTCGGGCTACGCAATCATAAATAATGTCGGAGAATTTGTAGGGCGCGTAAAAAACATCGAAAATGAAGGCACGCCACTGCAAAGCGCAAGGCGGGGCGACAGGGTTGCAGTATCAATGGACGGCCCAGCATATGGAAGGCAGATCAGGGCGGGCGAAACCCTCTACACAATGGTGAGTGCAGAAGACGCATATCTGCTAAGAAACAAATTCAGCGATACTCTCAACGATAACGAAAAGGCATTATTAGAAGAAATTATCAGCATAATAAGCAAGGCGCACAGCAGTATGCCTTAACAAACCAAAAATTTACTGCGATAAATCTATGTATTGACATGATTCTTATTTCTATAACTTTCATTTCTAAACGGATTCGTGTGATTTTGTGCGCAACATAACCGTATCGCAGAGCAAAGCTCCAACGGTCGGAGAGATGCCTGTGGAGTTTGTTGAAAGAAAAGGGCTCGGCCATCCTGACAGCCTGATTGATGGCATTGTTGAAAGGATCAGCATGGAGCTCTCTAAAGCATACATAGATGCTTCTGGGGCGATTCTGCACCACAACGTAGATAAAGGACTTATTGTCGGAGGTGCAGCAGAGGTTTCTTTTGGCACAGGCAAAATTTTGAAACCAATAGAAATTATAATGGCTGGCAGAGCAACAAAAGACTTTCAAGGCAAGTCCATACCAGTTGATGAAATAGCCGTAAATGCAGCAAAAGCTTATCTAAAAGAGAACACACGCTTTCTTGACATAGAGAAAGAGGTAGTATACACACCAAAAATAATCCACGGCTCTGCCGATTTGACAAAAATATTTTTGAGGGACGCAGAAATGCCTCTTGCCAACGATACCTCATTTGGAATAGGCTTTGCTCCCCTGACAGATGCAGAAAGACTTGCACTCCAAACAGAGCGTTTCCTCAACAGCAAAGAATACAAGCAAAAGGCGCCCGCAGTCGGCGAGGACATCAAGGTCATGGCCGTTAGAGAGAATGATAGTATAACCCTCACAATAGCAATAGCGTTTGTTTCAAGGTTCGTAAAAAATGCAGACGAGTACATTAACTACAAGGAAAGAGTAGCAAAAGATGTCAAAAGTTTTGCATCTAAGATTACTAGGCACACTATTGAAGTTACAATAAACAACGGCGATAATCGCAAAGAGGGCTCATTTTACATAACCAAAACTGGCCTGAGTTGCGAGAATGGTGATGACGGTTCTGTTGGCAGGGGCAACAGGGTTAATGGCCTAATAACGCCCTTCAGGTACATGAGCCTTGAGGCTGCTGCTGGCAAAAACCCAGTAAGTCACATAGGGAAGATTTATAACATACTTGTAAACAAGATTGCTAACGACGCTGTCAAGCTTTATCCAGAAATAAAGGACTGCACGGTTTCAATCGTTTCTCAGATTGGCAGGAGAATCGATGATCCAAAAAACCTGGAAATAAAACTTACTCTTGAAAGCGGAAAAGGGATTGCGCCAATAAGGAAAAAGATCATCGACCTTGGCGAGGAAGCTCTTGACAACATACAGCACCTTACAAAAGAGATAATAGCTGGCGAGCATCAGATGTTTTAGCTCGCTTACACAACATCTATATATTTAATCATCTAATAATTCTGTGGACAGATAAGGAAAAAGGCGTCTTTTTCTCTTGTCATAAAATACATAACGGTGCTAGTTTGAAGCAGTTTTCGGAAATGCCATTAAAGGCAGAGTTAATAGAAGCGATCAAAAGGATAGGTTTTACTACCGCGACAGAGGTCCAAGAAAGTGCAATACCGGTCATTCTTTCCGGAAAGGACACAATCGTAAGAGCGAAGACAGGAACTGGCAAGACCCTAGCATTCCTTGTCCCTATAATGCAAAACATATCCAATTCGAACACAATCAGTGCAATCATTATCGTACCAACACGCGAGCTTGCGCTTCAGGTTTCTAACGTTTCTGCGCAACTAGGCAACCACCTGAATTTTCGCACCACGACAGTTTATGGCGGTGCGTCAATCAATGTCCAAATGGACCATCTTCGCAGAGGCGTAAACATCGTTGTCGGCACTCCTGGCAGAATCATAGACTTAATTGAGCGCGGCGCTCTCAGAATTCAGAACGTCAGGTTTGTTGTGCTTGATGAGGCAGACAGGATGCTTGACATGGGCTTTATAGATGACATAAAACGCATATTATCAGAAACTCCATCAAACAGACAAACTCTGCTATTTTCAGCAGTAATGCCTAGAGAGATCGCCGATATTGCGCGTCACTATATGAAACCAGATCACGCCAGAATAATTGTTGGCAAGGAAGAAGACATCGTAGTTGATACCATATCGCATAACTATGTGTTTGCACAGGGGCGTATGAAGTTTGCTGCGCTTCTTGCGTACATCGACCAGTTTTCGCCTAAGAAGTGCATAATATTCTCACGCACGAAGTATGAATCGGAAATAATACACAGGGTGCTTGTAAAACAGGGCCTTGATGCGATACTGCTGCACGGCGGTCTTACCCAGGCCAGAAGAGAGCACTCATTGCATAGCTTTAGATCGGGGGCGCGCTTCATGATTGCAACAAACGTTGCTGCACGGGGCCTTGATATAGACAACATTACAGACATTGTAAACTTTGATGCCCCAGAAGGCATGCAGGATTATGTAAACAGAGTTGGGAGATCTGCACGGATGGGAAAAGAAGGCCGCGCGTTTACTATTTTTGCTTTTGACGAAAGAGACCTTATGAGGGCTATCTCATATCAAGCGAACATAACTATGAAAGAGCTGAGCCTAAACTTTGACAAGTACAACAATTTTGAGCTTCCAGAACAGAGGAGAAGGCCATTTGAAGGAAATTATCGTGATAAGGGAAGATTCGGGCGTAGAGATAGCAGTTATAGGCCTCGAAGCGGGGGCTACTCAGATTCCAGGCGCTATTCCGGCCCAAGACGTTACTCTAGCTCTAGACGCCGTTCGGATTTTAGGCGTTTTGCTAACCGCAATTAGGATTATACCGATGCCTCTAGAAGCTTGGCGCTTTTTGGATCCAAGTCCTTTAGGCCTTTCTTACAAAAAATTCAACGTAATCCAGCATATAATTAGCCACAAAACCAATTTTGTAAGTCCTGCTTATTGCTCTAATGAAATCTATGTTTCTCTTGCTTACCCCTTTGAAAACTCCTGCGAGTGCAGGATAAAGCAGTACCATCAAAATGAGATTGACTATTAACGATATCTTGCTCTGGTGTAGCAGGGTAGTCGCATAGTAACATACAAACAGCATTATTATTGCCGGTATTGTTATGTTTAGAAGTTGCCTGAACCTGTGCCTAAATCTGAATTGATTATAAAGCGCTCTTATATAAATTAAGTCGAGTATTATTGGCGATAAAACGTACAAAGCTGCAAGCGCGCCCAATGCGCCGAATATTGGAGTCAACAGTAGAAGCAATCCAATCTCTATGAATATCGCAGTTACCTGATACTTCATGAACTTTTTTGTATCGCCATAGCTTATTATCAAAGTACCAGCATAGCTTCCCAATGTGCCCAGCACGTAGCCAACTGCCACTATTGCAAGGTAGAATGGCGCATACGTGTAGGAACTTCCAAATAACAGGTAGGTAAGGGGTGTGGCAATGGAGACCAGGTAGAACACCATGGGCAAAAGAAACAGCAACGTGTAAAATAGGCTGTTATTGTATATTGAATCTATCCTATTAGAAAGATTCTTCTTGGCAAATGCTTTTGAAAATGCGGGCAATAAAATAAAGGCATTCGAAGTCAGTATTATTTCGATGACGCCTCCTATTTTGTAGGCAACATTATAGTTTCCTACTATTAAGGGCAGAGCGAATACCCCAAGGAGCAGAATTGCAAGGTTTTCTGCACCAATCGCCGCTATATACGAAACAACTATTGGTATTGAGAAGAGCGTTAGTTCCTTGACCTCCTTTTTTTCTGGCCTTACTGGCTTAAAGGCAGCGTTTCTGAAAAGAACAACGATTTCATATAATGATGGAACTATGAAGCTTATGGCTACTCCAACAATTGCGCCGATTACGCCAAAACCAAGTACTACCAATACAAATACGGCTACCAGCTGCACCACCGCATAAAGGATATTTGCTATGGATGCTTCAAGCACTCTGCTGAGACCGACAAGCGCAGCCATCGAAACATTATATAGCACCGTGAAGAACACGATCCCTGCCGCTATCTGGAGCGGCAGCACTATCGTTGGTATGTTGTAAACATTATCCGCAAGATAACCCGCCAGGCCTATGCCAATAACTGATATAACCAGCCCCAAAATAAGCGATATGAAATAACCGCTGCTTAACGTTTTATTTTTTTTGCTCTTCTTTCCCTCTAATTGCGGCAGTTTCTTCCTGAATGCGGCGCCAACGCCGAAGTTGCCCCCTATACCCAGCAATGTATTAAATGCTATAACTATTGCGAATATTCCGAAACTTGCAGCTCCAAGATTCCTGGCAAGGAAAATTAGAACTATTAGAGATACCAAGGAACTTATGATCTCTCCAACAAGGTAAATTACTCCACTTCTCGCAGTTTCTATGCCTAGCTTGTGCACGGAACTGTCTTTCTTATTATTGGGCATTATACACCAGTGATTTGTATTCAGTTGAGAAAGAAGGCTTTTATTGATTTGTCATTCGACCTTATGAATTAGATTTAAAATACCCTAACCTTACCTAGCAAGCTTAAGCTCCCTATTTTTGAAAAGGGCGTAAGATATTGTCCTTCAAAATTTCTGGGTGTTCATTTTTGAATGCAGCATATTCCTTGTTCATACCATTACCGATATCGAAGGCTACTTTTATTAAGAGCATAATTGCGAGTACTGATGACCACATCTTTAATAGAGGAATATTTAAGAAAAAGTTTGCTATGAGCAGCGTGGCGCTGGCAAGCAAGGCCAAAAGCCATATTGTGAAAACGAACCCTAATTTCCTTTTTAGTTCTAAGTATGCATATTTTATCTTGACATCAATGTCTTTCGGCATTCTACCATGCTATGGGTTAGTAGAACAGCAAAGATTTATAATATTGGTGATAACGTGAACAAAACCGAAAATGTTCTGGGTTGGTCAAGGGACCCGTACCTTCGGTATTTCAGCCCCAGGAGGGATTCGGACCCCCGACTTCTTGTTTACGAGACAAGCACTCTACCACTGAGTTACTGGGGCACGTCAAGCGAATAACTATATTTATATTAGCTGTTAATTTATAGATATCGACCTAATACCTACCAAGGCGTGGAAATGGACGACCAATCAGGCAACTATCAAAGCCCACAGGAAAATGAGGCAACCGCACAACCGTCGATCTCGTCTGCCCAAACAGATGCGCAACCAGAACCCCAGATTCCAACAAAACTACAAAACCCACACAAACTACCAAATCTTCCAAAAATATCAAGCAAGATGCTTATTATTATTATTATAGCGATAGTGGTGCTTGCAGCCGCGCTGTTAGTCTTGAATAACCAACACGGGCAATCCACAACAACGACCTCCACCACCTCTATTCCAATCCAAAATAACGTTTCCTCATTTGCAAGCTGCACAAACATAACCAAACCAGGCTCTTATTACGCAACATCAAACTTCAGAACCAATATTTCATCCGGGCCCTGCATCAATGTAGAAGCCGACTCGGTTTCAATCATATGCAACCAGAACCGCATTTTAGGATCCGGCCCGTATGGCGGAGTGCCACCCTTTACATATGGGATAAACATACAGAACCGTACAAACGTTACGGTATCCGGTTGCAGGATAGCCAACTTCTCATACGGAATATTTGCTGCCAACTCACACAACATAAGGATCCAGAATAATAACATATCCCAAAGCACAATCTCTGGTGTGCTATTCAAGAACACAACGGATAGCTCAATCAAGACAAATTACGTGACCAGGTCAATAAGCGCCAACGGCGCCGTATATCTAACCCAAAACTCTACAAATAACACGCTGCAAAATAATACCGTACTGTTCAACAGCAAGACCGGCATATATGTAGATTCATCAAAAGAGCAGTTTCTGAACAACTACATAAACAATACTCCAACCTCATTCTATTGCACAGAACCGAATGGTTTTGTCGGGAGCAGCCTTGCCTTCTCAAACATATGCTTCAATAACACCCAATGTAATTTTGTAAAGTGCTTTGGCACCAACATACCTGACAGCCTAAGAAATATAACGCTTGAATCAAATGTGGCATCCTGTGGCACCATAAGGCACTCTGGCACTTATACGCTCATAGGGAATGTAAGCGGCTCTGAACCAACAGTCTTTAATACGTTCTTGATATCGTGCATAAACATAAAGGCAAACAATGTTGCTCTAAACTGCAATAACTTCAAGATAGTAAACACGAGCGTGGCTGTAAATGTTACGGGCCAAAGAAACGTTACTATTGAAAATTGCAAGATCAATTCTGCAAGCACCGGAATAGAGCTTACAAACACGACACTTTCTTATGTAAAGAATTCCTTGGTGGAAAATAGCAAAATAGGAATATTGCTTACGAAATCCAGCAACAACACCCTGCTCAACGTACAAAGCTTTAACAACACAGACGCCGGCATTTACCTGCAGCAATCCGACTACGTGGGCCTTCAAGGCTTCAGCCTTTTGTTTAATAAATACGGAGCTTACATAAACAGCTCACTTGGCACGGTCGTTTCACAGGGCAACGTAAATAATAATTCCAAGCTGGATTTCTATGCAACTCCAAACTCAGCAAATGCCACCTACGGCTTCATGAGTTCTACGACGTGCGGTTTAACCGACTTAAAGTGGGCATCGTGCGGCCTGTATGTTCCGTCAGGGGGATATTACACAGCAATAAATAACTGCACCAGTATAGTGAACCCGGGCAATTATTCCCTGCAAAACAACCCCTATACCAGCCAGAGAAAGTGCATGGTCATAAATGCGAATGACGTTACCCTAAGCTGTGCAGGTCATTCAATATCACAAGCATCCACCGGATCAGAGACGTATGCGATTTTCATACAGAACAGATCAAACGTTACAGTAACCAACTGCAGGCTGTCAAACTTCAAGTACGGAGTATATGCCGCTAACTCCGCAAACCTGAACATAAGCAATGTCATAGCAAGCAATGACAATGTAGGAATACTTCTCAGTAACGTTAAGAACTCAAACGTTTTCAAAAACAATGCAAGCTCCGACTCCCAGTCAGGAATCATTCTAAATAATGTAAGATATAGCAGCATATTCAAGAACACATTCTTTTATGATAAGCCCTTCGGCACGGGGCTTACTGTTACAGACTCCACGCATAACATGATCTACAACAACACTGGCGTTAGCAACTACTATGGTATGAGCGTAAACGGCACTTCGCAAAACAATACGATTTACAACAACACATTTCAGCTTAGTATACTTGCAGACTATTCATGCAACAGCTTCGCTGGCGGCATCAATTCGCAAAACAACGGCGTAAACTATGGCGCTAAGAAATCAAATTGCAGCTGGCTTGCCGCATTGCAGGCGGGCACAGCGATCTCCTGCCCCGTCATCACCTCGGGCACTCCGATTTCTATAACAAGCGACTACGTTTACCCGACAGGCGCGGTCTGCTACAGCGTATACGCGAATGACACCACCATAGACTGTTTTGGTCATACGATAATAGCAACCCACGGCGGTATTTTTGCCGCGTTTAAAAACTCAACCAGATCTATTTTGGAAAACTGCTACCTTAAGGGCTTTACTAAGCCCGTAGAGACCGTGAATTCGCATGTCAGTCTTATAAACGACACCTTCTCATAACTCCATAGCAATCCATCAACCATCAAACTAAATATTTATACCACAATAATAATCGGTGGTTGGAATGCTGTTCAAGGAAGCTGTTGAGTATTTCGACAAAATCGAGGCAACACCCTCCCGGCTGAGCATGATAGAAATACTTACTGAACTTTTGAAAAGGTCAAACAAGGATGAGATAGACAAGCTTGTTTATATAACAGAGGGCATTCTTGTGCCCGCATTTGAGGGCGGAGAGTTTGGAGTTGCAGATAAAATAGCAGAGGACGCAATCTCTACCGCAACAGGCTATACCAAAAACGAGGTTGAAACTCTTTACAAAAAGCTCGGCGACCTTGGCCTTGTAGTACAGCAGCTCAAGGAAAAGAGCAGACTAAAAGGCATGAAAGAGGTAAAGAACACAGTGGATAACATCTACAACGTAATGCTAAAAATATCAAAAACCTCCGGGCAGGGGAGCAAAGCTGGCAAGATCAAGCAGCTTGCAAACATTATCGCAACTTCAACGCCGCAGGAGGCAAAGTATGTAATCAGATATTCTCTAGGCCAGCTGAGGCTTGGCGTCGGAGATCCGACGATCCTCGAGGCACTCTCGGTTGTTGCGACCGGAGAGCGTAGGTTCAGGGAGCAGCTTGAGCGCGCATACAACCTGTGCAGCGACCTTGGCTTTGTAGCCAGCTCCCTGCTCAAGAACGGCACAAAAGGCATAGAGAACTTCGAGGTTTCGCTTTTCAAGCCCATAAGGCCGGCGCTTGCAGAAAGGCTTTCAACACCAGAAGAGATACTCGAAAAGCTCAATGGCAAGTGCGCTGTGGAACAAAAATATGATGGTTTTAGGTGTCAGGTTCACAAAAAAGGCAAGAATATTAAAATATTCTCAAGAAGGCTCGAAGATACAACCTTGATGTTCCCTGACATAGCGGCAGCAACTAAAAACGAGATTGATGTAGATGAACTTATACTTGATGCAGAGGCTTTGGCGTACAACGAGGCAACCGGCGATTTTCTGCCGTTCCAGGAGACAATGCAAAGGAAGAGAAAGCACGGAATCGGCGCAAAGGCAATGGAACTGCCATTGCATCTGGAAGCCTTTGACTTGATGTACCTGAATGGCAGGGATTACATGAACGAGCCATACTCGAAAAGAAGGGAGGTGCTAGAGCGTTTGCTGAGCAAGTCAAAAACCATAACACCCGCAAAGCGTATAGTGACGAGTTCTTTGAAAGAGTTCAGCGAGTTCTTTGAATCAAGCGTTGAAAACGGACTTGAAGGCATAGTTGCAAAAGATCTTAATGCCAGATACATTGCTGGTGCAAGAAAGTTCACATGGATAAAGATGAAAAGGAGCTACAAAGGCGAGCTTTCCGATACACTTGACTTGGTTGTTGTGGGCTATTTCATAGGCCGTGGCAACAGGGCAGAGTTCCAGTTCGGCGGGCTTCTGTGCGCAACATATAATGAAAAGCGCGACATGTTTGAAACACTCTCAAAAATAGGCAGCGGATTCACAGAAGCCCAAATGACCGAGCTTCAGGAAAAGCTGAGCAAAATAAAGCAGAATTCAAAGCCCGCAAGAGTCGACGCACTCGTACAGCCAGATTTCTGGGTTTATCCAAAATATGTTGTGACTGTAAGGGCTGATGAAATAACCAAGTCGCCCACGCACACCTGTGGTAGGGAGAAGGAGCCAGATGGGACTGAAGTGGGCTATGCGCTAAGGTTTCCGAGGCTTGTTGGTGACTTTGCTGTGCGCAGCGACAAGAGCCCCGCAGAAGCAACAACGACAAAAGAGGTCATAGAAATGTACAAGGAGCAGAAAAAGGTAAGAGTGGAAGACATAAGCAAATAATCAAGGCGACCTTGCGCCCTCAACTATCTTTGCAAACTTCTTTATGCTTTTAACTATTTCCTTGACCTTAGGATTCAGCTTATATCCAAGACCGTAGCCCGTGTTTGTGCGCATGTGCGTTGGTTGTATGACATTGAGGTCTAAAGATAGGTCGCGCAAAGTTATTATAAGTGTCTTCCTGGTGAACTTCTTTTCCAGTACGCTGTAAAGCTCCTTTGTGGTTCTGGGTGATTTTTGCAGAAGCAGATCAAGCACAGCAAAATTTGGCCTGCTGATTATTTTCCTTAAAGGCCATATATCATCCTGCTGTTTGATTTTTCTTGGCATGCTTTAAATTATGAGAAAAGGTTTATAAGCCTTACGTCAGCGTGTTTTACTTCTATGAATTCGCATGTAATCAAGTTCACTCTGTCTATTTTTATCCAAGAAAAGATACAAAAGTATATAAACATTTACTTTAATAAATATAAGTACAGAGAGAGTGGAGGTGGATGAGACTTATAAGAGTATTCAAATTTATAAACAACAACCGCAATGCAGCTCCAGTGCAAGAATCAGAGCTGAGCTTCTGTATAACGAACGACTACCCCGAAAAGGCACTTGAAAAAGCAACTAACTATAAAATAATAGGGGCCAAGGGCAAGCAAATAATCTATGCTATAATTCCTGAAGCAAGCTCTTCTGAAATGAAGTCAGCGGCAATCCTAAAGGCAAACGTGGTAGAAAGGATTGTGAAGGAAAATCTTGGTAGCCTTGGCATGAAAGAATCAATAGCGCGCACATACAATTTAGCATCGAACCTTTCTTCAAACAATTTCCTATCATACCTGGTTGCACACGATGTTGGCGGCGCCGGAGCCTTCAGCATATTGCTGGAAGACTCAAAAAATATAGAGGAAATAATGGTAGATACACCCGCATCAAATATCGCATTGTATCATGTTAAATACGGCTACTGCACCACGAATCTAAAATTCAAGGGCGAACAACAGCTTAGGTTTGCTGCAAACAGGCTTATAGACTCTACAGAGCGCGAGCTGAGTGAAAATTCCCCGATAATAGACGCCCAGTTGGAGGATGGTTCAAGGCTTCACGCCCAGCTAAGGCCTTACGCCTCAAACGGTGCGCTGGTTTCAATCCGATTGAACGGGAGCAAAAGCATTGATTTGAAAAGGTTATTGGAGCTCAACACACTAAACACTGAAACCGCCGCGTACACGTGGATGGCCTTAGAAACAAAATGCAATATCATAATAGCTGGAGCACCATCCTCTGGCAAGACAACCATGCTTCTAGCGCTCAACGCTTTGGTCCCACGCTATGAAAGAATTGTCACCATAGAAGAGGATATTAATGAACTTAAGTTTTATTCGAATTTTGTGAATACCGTTTCGCTGCAGGCATCCAAATCGCATGTAGATGTCGCGGCTCAGGTAGTTAATGCGCTTCATATCAGACCGGATCGCTTGATTATTGGCGAGGTAAGAGGCAAAGAGACTAGAGAAGCATTTTCAGGCGCGAATGTTGGCGTGCCATTCATAACCACGCTACACGCGAGTGCCAATGGTAACTCTATAATAGACAGACTCAGTTCAAAGCCGATGAATGTCGAACCGCAGCTTATTTGCATGCTCGACCTTTCCTTTTACATGAATCACAGCTCATTGAACTCCAGAAGGCTTGATAGCATTGTTGAATACAAATGGCTTGTCCGTGGCGAGATAAAGCCAGATTCTACAGGCGAGCTATTCAAAACGGTTGAAATTGCCAGCAACGGAACACTAGGGCAAGTCGAGCTAAAACGCTCGAAAGTGATACAGCGGTATGCAAAATCTAGCAACATCTCTACCAGCGAAGCAATAAACGAGCTTAAAAAGCGTGCAAGCTTCTTGAACGACATCTCAGCATTTGACGGTTCAGCAATAGATTATATTGGAAAATACGATGAGATAAAATGAATGATATTAAGTGCGCAATCGGGGCACTGCCAATACCTGCTTGCTCTTCTGTTTTGGTGTATATGCTAAGCGGCACCAGCGGCTTTCTTGTTGGCGCTCCAATAATTACTCTAACCTATGCAGCAATATATGCAAGCGACAGAAAATTAGAGCATGGGAAAGCTGTAAAAAAAGAACAGCGAGAACTTATGCGAGCACTTACCACACTTTACACCTACCTTCACGATTATAAGAAACCAATAAGTGTCAGCCTAGATGCAGGCATTAATGCAACCGATGAAGAAAGCACCACACACAATCTGTTATATAAAATACACTTAAGGCAGATGGCTGGTCAAGACTTTGCAGAAGCAATAATTGCTGAATGCAAAGCACAAAACCCTGCAAACTTTGTTGCAACAAGTCTCAATAGAATAGCAAACGAGTATACCGAAACATTAAATCTTTCCACTGCATCGAAAAACGAATACGATCACTTATGCAGAGGGCTCGTCGCAAAGGAGTCAGCGCTGCAGGGCAGCGTGCAAAAACATTCGACAATTGCTATGGTGTCAAGCACAATACTACCAACCTTTGCCATGTTCGCACTGATTGGCTATTCGGTCATAAACAACCAAGTCGCTAACATTTTAATTTTCTCTATATTGCTCGGTTTGGTACTGCCTGGAGCATACGCCATAATCAGAGCGCATATTGCTGGTATATATGAATAAAACAGCGCCGAGTTTGATCAATGCAGCGATACTCTTCTCAAGCATAGCAATGGCAATAACCAACCATCTTTTCTATGCGGGCGTCACACTCGCCTTTGGGTTGCTAGGCCTTCTGCTCATTAGCAGGTCCAATGCAACATATAGAACGGATAGCGAGGCGGTCGCATTTCTAAGAAACCTATTAGAAAATTGCAAGAAGGATAAAGCTGCACTATCTATTATAAGGACTTCTATCAGTAGCGACTGGCGCATGTACAAGGAGATCAAAAGGGCCATTAATCAATTCAGGCTAACTGGACAATCGAGTTTTTCAATTGTACTTAAAAGCTATAACTCTGAACTTTTGAGTGAAATATCCTCAATTATCGACTACTCTCTGGAGCACGGAACCGATATGTACAGGCCGATGCTGGACATAGAAAAAAGGTTTGGGGCTCTTGAAGCGTTGAGGATCAGAAATCGCAGCTTGTTCAACAGCTCTATGTCCACAGTCAAGCTTGGAAGTATTCTATTTCTGCCAATTTTTGGTGGCATAAGCATCGATATACTGCACGCACTAAGCCCGACAAGCAAACCTGCAGCTATAAGCTCGATCTTGGCAATGTTTTTGTTTTACATCGTAGCAGCCAACTACATAAACACCATATATTCTAACCTTACCAACACGTTAAAGCTCACCCATTTCATGCTATACAACGCTCTCGCAATCCTTATTCTAAAATTCGCGTCAACTCTTGCATTAAGTGTATTATAGGTGAAAATATGGGCATATATACGACTGTCAAGATATTGCTTGCAGTAGCAAGTAACAGAAAGGCACAGGGTTCTATAGAATACATAATGATGCTCTCAGCCGTGAGCATAATAATTGTCATTGCATTAGCAATGGTACTCCAGCTGAAGGGCGTGGCGACACACGCATTCTTCAACGCCACAAACGGCAGCATAACCTCCCAGCTTTCGCGCGAGATATCAAACATAAGCAAGGGAAGTTGATGAAAGGAACAGCAGCGCAACTATCGTTTGAATTTTTGGTCTATCTTGCAATCTCGATGGTTGCGCTTTCCACATCATTATTAACATATGTGCATTTCAAAAACAGTAACGAAACCCCACTGATATACACTGAAGAGCTATTAGCGCAGATAAACAATAACATGATATATCAGGGCAGCACATTCCGCTCATATGTACCTGGCTTAATATGCAAAGCAAGCACCCATGGCCGAGTTCTAAAGATCGGTGCAAATTCGTTTGCCTTGGAGGGTAATCTCACAATAAGCAATACGGTTTGCAGTTTAAGTGGGTCTGTTGAGACGTTAACACTATCGTACTCGTATAATGGCACATATATTCTTGTTGGTGGTAGGAACGAAAGCCCAAATTGAGTTTGATATGCTGGTGTCTATGCTGATTGCTCTCCTTTTCACCTCCTTTCTATTCACATATGCGCTCTCTTTCAACAAAACAGAACTTAGAACTGCAAGCTCTATTCTTGAGGCAGCGAACTCACTGCAAGCCCGGTTAAACTCCAGCATTGTACCGTACAGTAATTTTAAAATATTAATCCGTGATTGAATGCCAAAAGCCATCTTAAGCAGTTTCGACGCAATGCTTGGCAGCGTCATATACCTGCTTACATTTTCGACTTTCATTTACTATGCATCTATGAACCAAGGAATGCTTCTCTCCAATGCAAATTTTTCAGCTTGGCTGCTAAACATCAGTATCAATGAGCAAAAGCTCACATTCACACTTGCAAATCAGTCATACACATCGATGCAAATCGGCTACCTTTTTGATAAAGAAATGCATTATAATTTAACAGAAATTACTTTGAATTCCAGCATAGTTCAGCGATGCTACGACACGTGTAGAATCTTGGTTCTAGGAAACAAATTGTATTTTGTTAGGGCTGCATATAATGAAACTTCAAACTTCGATTGAGTTTATAATACTCTTGACGGCGGTGTCCACGTTTAGCCTATTCGTATTAGGTATGTATAGCGGCTCAATTAACACTGAAAATACGATTTTGTTAAACATTTTAAATACTACAAACGCTATTACCTCAACCCAAACAAATCCTACAAACCGAACGCCGTCCTTGCAAATGTATGTAAATATGCCTTCGATATTGTTGGTAAATAAAAGTAGTACTATTGCGGTAGTTTTAGAATCTGTCGGCACAGCTAGGATTAATTCCTTAATTGCGAGTGGTACGAGCGTTTCTGTAATCCCTAGCAACTATAAGGACAATACTTTCTCCGGATTGGCTCTCTTTAGTTTTTCTTTAATCCCTTTCAAGCAAGGTCCAATCAACTTGACAGTTAAGGCTAACCTAACAGAATATAACACAACACTGTACAGACAAGTAAATACAAGCAGCTACGCCATGTATTCGATCCACTCAGCAAACAATACCAACCAACAGTACTCTGCAAAAATAGATGTGCACAAAGAAGCGCTTATATATGCATTTTCTAAACCCACCCATTTGTATTATGTTACACAAGGCAATCACTGTAGCCTTATCGACTTTTTCGGCCAGCAGCTTTCTATAGGTGCTCAGTGTGGAAACGCCAAATGGTACTTCTTCGGCTTTGATTCCGTTTGTTATTACAACTATATGGTGCAGACAAAAACATACTGCGTATACCTCAACAACAAAACCTCCGAATACGCCAACATGAGCAGCAAGCCATCTTACATGTACAACATAACATTGTACATAAGTAATGCAACTCTGTCATTGCATTCAAATCTGACGAATAGCAATTCAAATGCAATTTTGTTTGATGATTCGGGCAAAATTTATGGCATTGTTTCTGTTGGAAGTGAAATATCTGCCTCTGGCCCAGATTACTCGAAAAGCCTTATAGGAATGATAAATGCAACCTCTGCCTACACCGTAAACAAAACAGCTTATGATGCATACGCACAACGATTAAGTGACTTGGAATACACACTCGGCTATTACAATGGCTCTGGTATGGGAGGCTCTATAGAAGAGACTATAGGCGTCTTTAATACGTCTTCTATCACTTTTGCTAACGCAATACGGTACAGTCCACAGGGCTGCACTTTAGAATCAGAATACGGGAATAGATATTACTCATGCAATCCATTCCCACCGTTTGGTTTCCAAAACATAACAGTTTTTCTGAGAAACTATACAAAAAGTCAGACAATCAACGTAGGCAGTTCTGTAATAGAAATCAAGTAAGTGATCCAATGAAGGCCCAAGCAGCAACCATAGAAGCAATAATTGCATCCACCATGCTGTTTTCAGCACTGTCTGTTTATGCATATTTGGCTTATAGCATATCTTCGATGAAAAACTACGCCAACAGCTATAACATGATTTATTCTTTAGTTAGCGCCGCATATTATAATTCAACCTTCAGCAAATGCCTGAATTTATACAACCAAACATGCATCTTGTATTTTTTGACAGACCTTAAAGTTACATATGGCCTATCGTATATAACTTTAAGTATTAATAATGAAAGTCTGAGTGTCGGGAACACCATAAGCACATGCCATCAAAAACAGACATACTGCCTACTACTCGGCGGCATGGCTGCGCGCATAGCTTGCATATATGTATGTGGTGCTTAAAATGTCGTTTTACGGATTGCTCACAATAATAACGCTTGGCATTATTGCTATTGTTTCATATGGTACAATAAATGAATTAGGTGCAATAAACCATCTCAACAGCGAGCTACTGGCTTATAGCAATTTGGTCAATGTAGAAGCATTTAAAACAATTCTGATAAACTCTAATCTTTCCACTAATTATACTAATAAAATTGTTGAAATAAATGCTATTGCAAGAATTGACAAAATAAACGTAACAGTTGTAGGCAACACTCTTGAAATCAAAACAATACCTAGCCCATATGTTTATGGTTTCATTTCCCTAAATTAGACAAGTTTTTATATCTGCCAAAGAAATAACTATTAAGCCTTAGTGGTGTAACGGCTAGCACGGAGGACTGTGGATCCTCAAGTCTGGGTTCGACTCAACGCGAAAATCCCAGCTAAGGCCTCCAAACGACAAGTCGAAGGCAGAAATAAGTTGGTAAAAGTAAGGCCACGAACAAAACCTAAGGAATGCCTACTAAGATTTTATACAAATCTATCTGATACTCTTCGCCGATGCAAAGAAATAAAGATATATATTTTGATAAACATCCATAACAAGCACCTAAGAATTTGTTAAATTAAATCAAGTGATAAATATGAAAGGATACGCAACAGCTCTTGAAAAAGAGACAAAACAAAACTCTGATTTCCGCCGTGTTTTGTATACCGGAAAGAACAGTCAGCTTGTACTCATGAATCTTAAGCCTAAGGAGGAAATAGGTTCAGAAATACATAAAGACCGCGATCAATTCTTCAGATTTGAGGGGGGAAGAGGGAAAGTGGTCATTGACGGAGTTAAACACCGCGTCAAGAATGGTGATGGGATTATTGTTCCCGCTGGTGCCGAACATAATGTAATCAACACTTCTAAAAAATTAGACCTCAAACTATACACCATTTACTCACCTCCTGAGCACCAAGACGGCGTAGTACGCCACACCAAAGCGGATGCAATGGCAAGCGAGGAACATTTTGACGGCCGAACAACAGAATAACAGCATTAAAAATGGTACTTCTAGATTTTAAAATCCAAAGTGGCTAACCTTTTTCAGTGTCAAGGCCCACTTTTTAAGCAGCGTAGAATAAAGTACATTTAGAAGAGGTGTATTGCCCACCACCTGATAAACTTCTTCATAATCCTTCTTACAGAATTTGTGTTCCTCTTTATGTCATTTACCATGGCTTTGTAAAGGACCTTTTCCTGTGCATCAAGCTTGCCCTCCTTCACTATCTCCTGTTTCTTGCCGTCCACAATCTGTGTTTCTGTCTTGCTTATAACGTCCTTCTTCGCCATCTGATACCATTCATCAAGAGAGCTGCCACTAAGGTCCTTGTCTCTAAGTACCTTTATAATATCGCTCATTACCAACTTTCTGCCAGTCTTTTTCTCATATTCATGCAAAAGGGGCAGCATTGCAGCTCTATCACAGACACGCTCTATGTCTGCTGGAGAAAAGCCCGTCGTGATTCTTGCAAGTCTTCCATAACTCAGGTGCCCTCTCGGTTTGTTTCGCGTGTAAAATTCAAACAGCCTCTTCCTATCACCGTATTTTGGAGGTGGCAAGTAAACACTGTCACCAAATCTGCCGCTTCTCTTCAATGCAGGGTCTATATCCCACGGCTGATTTGTAGCACCCATGACAAAAAGCCCTTCCGGGTTGGCTTCAACACCATTCATTTCCACAAGGAACTGGTTCACAGCGAGCCTGAGCGCAGAGCTTTCCCCACCCTGGGGGCCTCCACCTCCCCGCTTTACGCCTAACGCATCAAGTTCGTCAAAGAATATCAAGCATGGCGTGTTTTCCCTTGCCTGTGCGAATACAGCATGAAGGTTCTTCTCGGTATTGCCTGTATACATATCAACTATCTGGTTAATTTGTGCTATTATAACATTAGCACCAGCCTCCCCAGCAATCGCGTTGACTATATAGGTTTTTCCCGTGCCTGGCGGCCCGTACAGCAGAAGCCCCACTCCCAGCTTTTTGCCATATTTCTTAAACAACTCGGGGTTCTTTATTGCGAGTACCACGTTGTCATGGAGATATTTTTTTACCTTATTCAAGCCGATGACCGATTCGAACTTTACAGTTGATTTGTAAAACGCCACGCGCTTTATCTGCCCCTCTTCTATCACCGTCTGTTGCTTTTCCCAGCTCATCTTGCCCTTTTTGCCCGGGGCAAGATCAAGCTCTTTAAGGTCGGGATGCATTGTTTTGTCCAGTTGCTCCAGCCTTTCCCTAGCATTTGAATAATTAGGATTTATGGCGAGCGATCTTTCGTACCAGTACTTTGCACCAACCAGATCCTTGTTTGCCTCTGCAATGTCGCCAATAAGCAGTGGCGCGTCCTCGCTCTTTGGCTGAAGCTCCATGACTGTTTCAAGATCTTTCTTTGCGCCATTGTAATCATTTATCATCCTTTTCGTCAAAGCCCTGTTGAAATAAGCATCAGCATAGTTGCTATCTGTAGCTATGGCCGCTGTAAATTCCTCTAGAGCTTCTTGAAACTTATTCACCTCAAACAGTTCGTTGCCCTTTCGCCAGTGGTCCTTGGCTTCGGGCTTGACCTGATCAGCCGCTGCGCTACTCTGCTCAACCTTATCAGCCTGGGGGGTTTTGGCTTCTGCCAGAGAAACACCAATACTAATAGGCGGCTCTATAATATATATACTTTTTTGCAGTTTAACGAGATTTAAAGTGTGTTAGCAGTTGCATTGTTATCTAAGAGCTTGTTTAGCGCCCTGTCAACAATCTTGATGCCTCTGTAGTTTCTAGGTTTGTTTACAAAGGTCACTTTTTTAAAGTTCCTTGCAAGCTCCTTTACCCTGTTGTTGAGAACTTTTAGTTTGGTGTCTTTGGTTTTGTATAAACTGTTTAATTGACTGACTATCAGCTTGCTGTCTGAAAACAGCATAATTTCAATATCTTTAGCGTTGCTTTGGTTTTTAGAGCACCATTCCAGTGCAAGAAGCATCGCCTTATACTCGGAATAGTTGTTCGTGTTTGTACCATTGTACTCCGCATACTCTCTTATCATTCTGCCATCTTTGTACACAACGTAACCAGAAGCGCTTGGTCCTGGGTTACCTCTTGAAGCACCATCCGTATAGACAGCCAGCCTTATATCCAAAAAATCACACTATATGCTTGATATAAAAAGATTAATATGCTTAATAAATACTATCTTATAAAAAGATGGTAAGTTGAAATTCTACACCTTGGAAGAAGGCTCGGAGCTGGTCAAGGCTGCAAGGGCCAGCATAGAACTCTTCATAAAAAACCCGCATTTTGACAGGAGCGTAGTTGAGCAAAGCATTCAGAAGTTCAAAGATTCTCACGGTGTTTTTGTAACACTAAACTATTACCAAACAAGCGCCCTGCGCGGCTGTGTAGGTTTTATAAACCCCGTAAGTTATGTTGGAAAGGACATAGTGGATGCGGCGCTCGCCGCAGCATTTGAGGATCCGCGCTTCGTACCCGTTTCCAGCGCAGAGCTTAATGAGCTGATAGTAGAGGTGAGCATACTATCAAATCCCGTAGAACTAAAAAAGAAAGGGAGGGCAAGGGTGCGCGACATAAAGATTGGCAGAGACGGCACAATAATCCAGTATGGTGTTTACAGCGGCTTGCTTTTGCCTATAGTTGCCGTTGAACAGCATTGGAACCCAAAGACATTTCTAGAAGAGACCTGCGTAAAGGCTGGCCTGCCGAGAGAATACTGGCTGCAGCCGAATGTAAAGATATACAAGTTTGAGACTCAGGTGTTTAAGGAAGAGGAACCGAATGGCAGTGTAACCGAAGTGAAGCTTGAAATTCAATGACGGGCTCGTAGCTTAGCCTGGTCATTTATCCGTTAAAATTAAATACTATTACTATATATAAATATAATGCAAAATCGCCTTAAGTTTATAAAAGGGCAGCAACGCAAATTTCTTAAAAACTTTTTAAAAAGCAATGGTTTATCAGGGTCATCTGGTGCCAAGTTTCTAGGAGTTGGAAAAACCACCTTTAAACAATGGATCAGGGAAAGGCACACACTTCCAGAAAATGTGTTCTTTGCAATATGTGAAAAAACCCCAGCTTTAAAGATCTGTAAGGACAAGGTAGTAAGAAAATTACCTGAAAACTGGGGGCAAGTAAAAGGGGGCAAATCTAGAATACAAAAAACACAAAATTTATACAAATATTTAGAGAGAGTAAGAAGCATTAAAAATAAAAAACGGTTAATCGAAGCTGCTTCATTTAAAAAAGGCGTAGTTGTTAATAACTACGCTTTAAACAAAATCTTAAAGAGCAATGTTAACCCATATTTTATTTTGGCTACTTGCTTACTCACCGACGGTTCTTTAACAACGGATGGAAATAATTATAGGATATGTTATTACACCAAAGATGTAGCCTTAAGAAAGTTTATGAAAGCTTTACTGCTGAAACTTAGTAAGTTTGTACCTTCTGAAACACCCACAAAAGAAGGAGTTTATGCTATTCGTGTAAGCGATAATTATTTAGCAAAAAAGCTGCTAAAATTGTCTCCGAGTTATAAAAAGAATCCACAAAACGGGGAAAGCAAAGAAAAGTACCTTTCTAAACCGCAACCTTCGCTAAAATTTCTAGAGAGAGCAGAAAAGGAAACAGCAAAATGGTGTATTAGGTTCGCATTCTCTGCAGATGGTAGTATTTCAATTTCTAGGAGTAATACCATAGAATTAAATCTAGCTTGTTATCACCCAACCTTATCTTTAGAATGGATTAAAATACTTAAACGGTATGGTATAATTGGGTATCTTGGGAAGGAAAAAACCTCTTGGTCTGGAATCGATGGTGTACGAATTTATGATGTAAATTCACTAAAGAATTTTGCCGAATTAGGTGGATTTATACAAAAAGTCAGAATAACAAATAAAAGCAAACGATATAAAGGTTTGGAAAAGAATACACTATTGAAAAAAGCAATAAGGGCCCGTAGCTTTCCTGCACACTAATATATATTAATGTACGGGGCTAAAAGCCTGGTTCGGAGCGCCCGACTGATATAAACTTTTAGAAACAGTTTAATCAAAAACAGAAATCGGGAGGTCGAGAGTTCAAATCTCTCCGGGCCCATCCTATGCGAAGCTTGCTTTCAGTTCAGCATCCACACGTAAAAGTTAAGCAAGGCAGCGAAGGCAACCCACAAAATATAAGGCATTAACAGCGCGCTAGCCGTTTTTGATACCCTATAAAATTTTATTATTGTAAACGCAATTGCAATCAAAAGAAATATGATACCAACAAGTCCGTACAATGGAGAATGCAAGCCAAAGAACAGGATAGGCCAGAGAACGTTCAGTGCGAGTTGGCCACCAAAAACAACCACTGAACTCCTAACATTTTTGTTTTTTAAGCCCTTTTCCCAAATTAGCCAAACGGCGATGCCCATCAGAGCGTAGAGTATCGTCCAAGCGGGCCCAAACGCCCAATCGGGTGGATTAAACCAGGGCTTGTTGAGCGTGCTGTACCAGCCGGCAAGGGCGGGAAACGTAAATATCACGCCTATAGTGCCGATAAGCTCAACTATCAAGACAGCAACTATCGGCTTTATGACCTGTTTGATATTCATTTATTCGGCTACCCTTTTCACTCCAAGCCAATTACCTGAAGGCCATATCTCTCTATTTCACTTTCTTTCCAATACTTCATGTCCTTTGTTCTTATGACGCTTCTTACCCTTTTCTCTATGCTCCTTCCGGTGTACTTCTTGGAATTCGGATCCCATTCTCTGAAGACCAAGGTATCACCAGCTTTGCACTCAAAGTCCGCCAATCTTACATCAAAGTTCTTCTCGCCTTTTGCTACCTTATCAAAGCTTTCCGGCCAGCTCTTCTTTTCTATCCTGATTGAATCACCCCAAATTATACCTATTTATTAAAATAAATACCTTTGCGGCATCTCAGGTTGCATATTCATTCAGAGTTCTTTGAGAAGCCATATCACCCAATATCCTGCTGTTTTCTATCCAGTTCTTTACAGGAATGTCGAGCCTTGACTTTATGCAGTTCATCATTTCAGCCTTTGAATACAGCACGACGGGCTTTGATCTGAGGGTTTCTCTCACATGCTCCCTCACATTCCAGACTCCCACGGGCATTAGATAGCCCTCATGCACCTCCCTCAAAATAAGCACTGACGCCTGCTTTCCGATGTTCAGGAGCTTCTCCGTCACCGCCAGCCTGCCGGCATAATAGCAGCCGCCTATCTCTGCATAGGCCTTCCTGCCGTTGAAGCCTTCATAAGATGAGTATATGCTAATGCTCTTGCCATCGATGTTCCATATGGTTTTCGGATACCAGGCTTCTATCGACTCGTATTTCCAGCTTCCTGGCATCAAGAATATGAGCCAGCGGTTGTCAAGCGCAACACTGTAATAGGCGTAAATCGCATCCACGCTGTTATAGCTCTTTATAAACTCGCGATTACGCTTGGAGATAGTGTCATCAACGGCGGTTATGCTCCATCTCGTAGGCACGAACCTTCTGTTGTTCTTGACCCCGAAGAGCCCAGCGGAGAGACCCTTTTGCACTGCAGAAACGGGCACGCCCCTATCGTAAAGCTCGATAATCGAGGTGCTTGCTGTAGCGTCAGTGTCCAAATACCTGCCCTCAATCTTTTTATCCACCTTTATGTTGTAAACATTGAAGTTCTTTATCGCGACGCTCGGGCCAAATGGCTGGACCTCGTCACGCAGCTCAATTCTTATGTATGGCTTCTTGGCGAAGCTCATCTCTGTTCCTGTCGAAGTTTTTGCGAGCGCGAGATCCCTTATCTGCTCTTCAAACTTGCTTTTTTCGACCGCCTTTATGTCGGTGAGATACATGCCCCTGACCAGCTTAGAGCGCATATTCACTATCTCCTCAATCGACATATCGCTCCAGGATTCGGGCGTGCCAAGAACGGAGGTGTCTCCAAATTCAGGAGGCACCATAGGCCCGATAAAAACTTTCGGGTAGCCATACCGGCCAACAAAAATGTCTGTGGGTGATGAGCCGGCAAGTCCCATTGTATTCAAAACGGGTGCCATTTTCATGCTATAGTAGTACCTCAGCAGTGCGGGATCTCTCATATGCCTGTAAACGGTAGTAGAGCGCTTGATGGTGAGCCGCATCTCCGTAAGCTTTTGCAAAAGTTCCATCCTGTTCATGCCACCATGATGATATTGCAACAAAGATATTTAGCGGTTACATGCCTTGATTAAGATGATTTAGTGAATACTGTTTCCAAGAGGCTAAAGAGAATATTTAACGACGCCAATTTTGATGCAGCAATAATAATGAACGCGAGCAAGGATAGGATAGACAGTAACTTCCTGTACCTGTCAGACTTTACAAGCGGCGTGTTCGAGCAGGACATAATAGTCGCGATGCAAAAGCACATTATCATCATCACAACACCACTCGAATATGAGATCGCTATTAGGCAAAAGCCAAGAGAAGCGAGAATCATAATAGTTAAAAAGGAAAAAAAGTTTGAGTATGACCTAGGCAAGTACCTGAAAGGGATGGTTGTCGGGGCGGATGAAAGCGCCCTACCATGCAAGTACTATAAAATTTTTAAAAAGATGTCAAAGGCAAGGAGATTTGTCGATGCAAGCGATGCATTTTCAAAAGCGCGTGAAGTCAAAGATGAGAATGAAATCGTAAGAATTCAGAAAGCAGTTTCGATAACAAAGAGGGCACTCGCAGAGATACTGAGGCATTTGCAAGTAGGCATGACAGAAAAGCAGTTGGCTTTGATCTTTGATTCTCTGCAGGAAAGATATGGTGCTGATGGAAACGCATTTCCAAGCATAGTGTCATTTGGCGCAAACTCTGCTATGCCGCACCATTTGCCTGATAACACTAGATTGAAATCCAACAGCATCGTGCTTATTGATGTAGGAGCCAGATACAGAAACTACTGTTCTGACATAACAAGAACGTTCTTCTTCAAGCCTGATAAAACATCAGCAAAATACAAGCGTATGGAAAGAATGCGCGAAATTGTGGAAAACGCCCAGCAAATAGGTATTAATATAATAAAAGAGGGTGTCGATGGCTCCAATGTACACAAAGAAGTTCTAAATTACATAAACAAAGCTGACAACAGCTTCTACAAAGGCAGATTCATACATTCCTTGGGGCACGGATTAGGAATAGACGATCATGACGGGTCGACCTTGAGCCCGAAGGGCGGAAGGCTTAGAAACGGTATGGTCACAACCTGTGAGCCCGGCATATACGTTCCTGGTTTTGGAGGCATTAGAACCGAAGACGATATACTCATAGGTAAAAACAAATCCATAGTCTTATAATTAGTTTTCTGAACCCAAAAACACAACAAGGTTAATAATAAATTTATTACCATCAAAATAATGGCATGAACATTGCACACAAAATCCTAACATTCAATACCAAAGAAAAGATAGAGCTAATTGACATAACAGAAAGCATTGAGGATTTTGTCAACAAGCAAACCATAAAAAATGGCCTTTGCCTTGTGTATGCGCCGCATGCAACAGCGGCAATAATAGCAAATGAGAATGAACCAGGCATTGTTCAAGACACGATCAGAAAGATAGAGGAGGAGTTCCCGAAAGATGTAAACTGGAAGCACAACAAAATTGATGATAACGCGGCAGCGCACCTTGCATCCTCTTTCATAGGTGCTTCCAAGGTGTTTCCGATAATTGATAGCAGGTTGGTCAGGGGCACATGGCAGAGCATATTCCTAGTAGAGCTCGACGGTCCGAGAAACAGAAGGCGAGTGGTCATCCAAGTTGTTGGCGAATAAAAAAAGCGATCACAAAACTAATTTATCACCCTTTCCAAGCAGAGCCAATTTAGCAAGCATAGCCTCAAGCTGTATCCTTTCGTTAGCGCCCTGCACGACCCTGAAGTTGCACTCGCCTATCTCGGCAACTATCTCCAGCTTGGTCGTTTCGTTTATCGCAAGATTTTTGGATTCGGTATAGCTCTGGGTAAGTATGTCTTCAGCGCTCATCCCAAGCCTTATAAGCAGCGAGTCAAGCTCGTTCCTGGCCTTTTCAAAGTCGCCACTTACAGCGTATTTTAGCATTGCAGCTATCTCTCTTGGCTTAGCCCTCGCAGCGACATCGTATATGTTTGATTCTGTTATCCTCTTACTCTGCATTGCTGCGCTCTGCAGTATGTTTGCTATCCTCCTAAGGTCACCATCACTGATATAGATTACTGCATCTATTGCCTTATCTTCAATGTCTAGCTCTTCCCCATCAACTATTCGTTTTATGAATTTTCTCATTTCGTCTTCGCTCAACGGTTTGAATCTGAAGACCACACACCTGCTTTGTATAGGCTCGATTATCTTGCTGGCATAATTGGCACTAAGAACAAAGCGCGTTTCGTTTGAGAAGAGCTCCATTGTCCTACGGAGCGCATGCTGTGCATCCGCTGTAAGCGCATCTGCTTCGTCAAGAAAGATTATCTTTGTAGATACATCTGCGAGAGATAAGGTCTTTGCAAACTCCTTTACTTCGCCTCTTATGACATCTATCCCTCTTTGGTCGCTAGCATTTAATTCCTTAAATGCGCCGGCAATGTTTTTTCCATAAAGGTCATTGGCAAGCGCTAACGCGCACGAGGTTTTGCCCACGCCAGCACCGCCAGCAAATATCATGTTTGGAAAACTTTCTGTCTTTGCAAATGCCTTAAGTCTATCTACAACGGGCTTCTGACCTATAACTTCGCTTAGCGTTTTAGGTCTATATTTTTCTGCCCACGGTAAGTCAAGTGTTTGCATGTCATCCCAGAATAAATAGCCCGAATATAAATGCTACTAAAGATATTTATTATGCAAGTAAACCTTATTAGTATTTCTTAAATAGCCAAATAAATATCTTAGGGGAGTTACGCTAACCTGGCAGACTACCAGCCTTGGGCGCTGGTGATCAGGGTTCAAATCCCTGACTCCCCGCTCTTATTCCGGGTTATAGCTATCTAAAAGAAAATGCACTAAATTTACCACTTTTATGAAATGTCGACAGTGAAGGCGGTTTTGGAGTGTGGAGGGTGGGGAGTGGGAGGGTGACGAGTTTTGGGTGAGAGTGTCGTCGAGTTTTCACGTTTTGTCGTCGAGGATAGGTTTATATAACTTAAAAGGTTATATCTAATTGAACGAACGAGATGATATGAATGAATCCTTTATTGATATCTGGATTTGGGACAACTATAAATGTGGACAGACGAAGACTCATTATTGAGAATAGACTGGAAAAGAAAAGACAGGAATTTCAACCCCATCAGATTCTGTATGACTCCATCATAATCGATGGCCATTATGGACTCATAACCTTCGAAGCTATGAGATGGCTGACTACTCACAAGATTAGCATTACAATGCTAAATTGGAATGGCAACCTTATGAGCGTAACATTACCATCTGAACCAATTTCAGGAAAATTAAAAATAAGGCAGTATGAAGCCTATCTTAATCATGAAAAAAGATATCAAATAGCTAATTTAATCTTAAAAGAGAAAATTAAACATTCTTTTAACCTCTTAAAAGAACTCTCTAAGTACTATTCAGAAGTAGACATTAAGAAAATAGAAAAGTCCTTCAATGATATGGAACTTAAGTTTAGAAATACAGAAGATTTACTCACATACGAGGGCAATATTGCAATTATAGTCTGGTCGGGATTACAGAAAGTCTTCAATAAGTTATATCCAGAATTCAATTTCACTGGAAGGAATGGAAGAAAGAATTCTTGGAATATGAATGCCAGCGATGAAATTAATGCGCTTTTGAATTATGGATATTCTGTAATGGACTCCGAAGTTAGAAGAGTCGTGAATTCCCTCGGGTTAGAAAATTCAATCGGATTTTTACATGAGATAAAGGAATCCAGAGCCTCCCTAATTTGTGATCTTCAAGAACTTTACAGGTGGTTAGTCGACTTAGCTATCATACAACTTTTAGAAGAGAAAAAGCTGAAGAAAAAGGATTTCATAGTAACAGAGCACTATAACATAAGACTTAGAGAAAAGACTGCGAGAATGCTTGTTGAAAAAATAAAGCTTAATTTCAATAATAGGGCTTTGTATAAAGGGTCGAATTTCAGTTATCAGAACACATTATATGACAACGTTAGAACACTGGCACACTACATTATAGGGGTAAAGAGTAGACTAGAGTTCAATATCCCTTTGGTACAGATAAAAAGAGCAATCGAGACAAAGCAAAGAGACAGAATTCTCAGTATAACGCCAGAAGAGAGAAAGAGACTCGGGGTAAATAAGTCAACTCTATGGTACCAAAAGAAAAATATAAGAGAAGGAAAAAGAGTCAAGCTATATAAAAAGACTCGAGAAAAAGAGATAGAGGTCGGAGCCATAAGAGAGTCAAGAAGACTGTAAAATGATGTCATAAAATAAGAAGATGGAGAAGAGAGTCAGGAAGAGATGACGACTTAGAGAGGATTGGTGATAAAAGAGATTGTTTAAGAAGACCTTGACACGAATCGGCATGCAATGGCTCTATAACTAGGCACGCACTCTTTGTTTTTTCTTGCTAGGTATCACTAGCCCTGCTTTAGCTCTACTAATAACGTGCTTGGGCTTTGAACGAGCAGGTTGCTTAGTTAATATGACATCATTCAAAACCTTAATGAGCTTTTCCAATTTTTTCTTTTCTTCAATTCGTTCCTTTTTCTCTAATTTTTAGGCAAGAGTTCCACGCCCTTTAGGTCGTGGATGAATTGCACTCTACGATCCGATAAATACTATTTCTTTTTCATCGTTATTCCGTTAATGGCAGCGTGCCGCAGGTTTACTGCGAC
>Ga0315282_10000399_pt1 | contig 86234 bp, 79 predicted proteins | sample YL17G07_20_MG_FD_203693 | JGI IMG/M metagenome (GOLD analysis project Ga0315282, IMG submission 203693) | Sediment microbial communities from Yellowstone Lake, YNP, Wyoming, USA - YL17G07_20 | ecosystem: Environmental > Aquatic > Freshwater > Lake > Sediment | place: USA: Wyoming | collected...
GAAAATCTAAGAAGATAGTAATAGAAGTTGAATCAAAGAAAGACTTACCCAAATTGATTTCTGTGTTTCATGAGCTACATGTAGATGTAGAGATAGCCAAAGCGTAGAAGAATTATTCAACACCGCAATTCAATATATAATTTTACCTATTATCTACTAGAGAATAATAAAAGTTAAAAAGGCAGGGCTATTAATGGAGCAGAGGTTTTTAAGCCTTTGTAATAATGCCAAGCCAGCAGGGACTTATCAGGGAGCTATACCATGAGAATAAATAATTTTCTAAAGGTTATTGGGGGATGTCTATGACCTGGGGATCAGTAACTAGGACGCAGGTAATCGGGGAAGGGATGGATTTAACAAGAGGAGGGGACAAAGTTGAAGTAAGATTACAGAGGTTCAGCAGTAGGAAAAGTATTAGGGTAAGTGTTAGGCATGGGAATAAATCAACACATCATTATGTTGAAGAACATAGGCAAACATTGGTTTTTCCGGGGATTAATCTCTTTGTTGAGTTCAAATGGCCCAAAGCCAAAATAGAATATATTGCCCCTGCTTATAGAATAGATAATGTGGAATTTGATTACCACGTTGTTATGTATTATACGCATATTTCACCTGGAGACCATATTAATGTAAACACGGGAAAAGAAGATACAAAAATTTCAATAGAAAGTCTTGCCAGAACCTCTGCAAGTATAAAGACAGAGGATGTTGAAGGCATTATTGAAGGTGAGCTGCGTTATATTAACAGCGCTTTTTTGAACGAATTAAGAATGCGAATACCCTGGGGTGAAGTTGCTCATAGGGATGTGGTTGACGGTTCTTATGATAGGATAGGATTGATTATAGCCGCCAATCGGGATTACAAGATCACAGGTGTGCCTTTGAAGAGTTACAGGGACGGTAGTGATTAAATGAAAGAGGTTTCAGTGATTATTCCCACAAAGAATTCTGAAAAGTTCCTAGCTAAATGCCTGGAATCCATTAAGAATCAGACTTATAGTAATGTTGAGATAATTGTGGTTGACAATAATTCAACTGACAAAACAAAAGAGATTGCGTTAAAATTTACTGATAAGGTGTTTAACAAAGGACCTGAAAGAAGTGCTCAAGTAAATTTTGGAGCCTCAAAATCCAATGGCGAATATCTATACAGAGTTGATTCTGATTTTTTTGTTGAACCTAATGTAATTGCAGAATGCGTAGATAAATGTGAAAATGAAGGATTTGATTGTATAGCCGTACATAATACGTCTGACCCAACAGTAAGTTTTTGGGCTAAAGTAAGAAAGTTTGAAAGGGATATGTATAAGGAAGATAATTTAATCGTTGGTGCAAGGTTTTGGTCCAAAAAGTCCTTTGATGCTGTTGGCGGCTTTAACGAAAAAATGATTGCATGCGAAGATTATGATATACATAATAGACTATTGGAGAAGGGATTTAAGATTGGAAGGATTAAATCTGAAGAAATACATTTGGGAGAGCCTAAGAATTTACAGGAAATTTGCGCAAAATGTTTCAAATATGGGGAATCATTAATATGTATTAATGAAAAAGTTAGTATACAAAGACAGTTATCACCATTTAGAAAAGCGTTTATAAATCACTCTTGCAAATTCGTTTTGCACCCAGTTTTAGGTTTCGGATTCATAATACTAAATTTATGTAAATACTACTATTTTAAAAAAGGTTTTCAAGGAGTAAAATGAATATTACCATTGTTGTTAGAGATTTTTGGGAAGACCAGATGACGGCATTACCTAAATTAGCGTATGAACTTGCTAAAAAATCTAAGCATAAAATCCAAATACTGACAGACAGTAAGATAAATAGAACATCTAATATGAGGGGCATTAAAATAGTCTATTCCACTAACATAATTAGGTATCTAATGTTAGATCCAGATATAGACATGATACATTATATAGGTGGTGTTTTTGGTGCACTTCAAATATTAAATAAAATAAGAAATAAAAGATTATTGTTTTCTGTCATAACCAACCAAATAAACATGTTAGAGGTAATTAAATCGCTAAAGTTAAAAGATTTGTTGAAGCTAAGAGTTAATGTGTTTTTGTTATATGCCATCTCATTGAGTTTCTTAAAAAGATATTTACTACAAAAAGATGCTATCTTTGTTTTTTCCAATAATAGATCAAGGAACCTTGGGGGGGAAAAGTCTAAGATAAGGTTAATAGAAATAGGTCTTAACTCTAAAGAATACATTAAATGTAATAAAGAAAAAGTAAATAGATTAAGAAATAAATTAAAGATACCTAAAAATAAAAAGATTATTTCGTATATAGGCCATGATTATTTATCAAGAGGTATTGACAATTTAATTAAAGTGTTCAGCCAATTAGACGAATCATTTTTTCTATTATTACTACTTAATAAAATGCCAGATGGAGACATTGAAAAAGTAAGGAGATTATTAAGACCAGTTAAACCAGATAGGTATATATTGATAACTGAATATGTTAAAAATATTAAGGAGTATTATCATCTTATTGATATTCTTGTTCTAAATTATAGAAATCCGTGTGAATTGCCTGTATTTCCATTGGTTCTTTGCGAAGGATTGGGTTCTGGAACAAATGTTATAGTATCAAAAATTGGTGATATCCCAGAATTAGTGAGTGATGGGTATAATGGGTATTTGATTTCGCCAAATAATTTAAAGGAATTATACAATAAAATTATTGAAGTTGCCAATTTAAAAAAAGATGAAGTTGGATTAAATGCAAAAAATTCTGTAAAAAGGTTAGATTGGAAAATAATTTCAAGAAAATATGAGGATATATATAATGAACTCAAATCTAGTAAAAAAACATTTTGATAATATGTGCAACATATATGACAATATTGCTTTTAATAGTTCTTTAGGTTTAAAATACATGAGTAAGATTGAAACAAATTTTCTTCTTAGAAGTATAAAAAATAGAAAAGGTAAATGTCTTGATGTTGGAGCAGGAACTGGAAGGATATCTAGTTTACTAGCAGAAAAATTTGACGTAACCGCAATAGATTTATCTTTGAAGATGATGTCTATTGCAAAAAGAAAAATAAAATCTAAATCGATTAAATTTATGGCAGTAGACGTTAATAAACCTCTTAAATTTCAGGATAATACATTTGATCTTATAGTATGCATAAGGGTTCTAAAATACGTAAAGAATTGGAGGTATGTACTTAAGGAATTTAATAGGATACTAAAAGATAAAGGAGAGGTGATAATCGAATTTGCAAATTTGTATTCAGTGCAATTTTTTGGATTATATTCTGCTAAATACTTTCTTTTTGATTTGAGGGAAGTTGAGAAAGAATTAAAGAAGAGCGGATTTCTGATTTTATCATATCAAAATGGATTGCGAATTCCTCTCCCAGTATATAATCAAATAAATAATAAAGAGATATTGAGAATCTTTATTAAATTTGAGAAATTAATAGCCAAAATACTCCCCTATCATCTTTTTGCTAAAAATGTCGTTTACCATATTAAAAAAGTATAAAGAAGTATTGGTTTCTTATTTCGTGTTTATAGTATTCCTAAATATCTTTTTCTTTAATCAATTGTATTCAGAAGGACATATAGAATATGGAGATATGACGGTTCCAGAGAATGCTGACAATTATTTAAAGTTTTATTATCCTATTTGGAACGAGTTGGGCTCTGGTGCAAATTTTGCAACTATGCCAAGAATTCCTATTTTTACTCCAATGATAATATTTGCACGACTATTTATGTTAGATACGAGTATATTATACAAATTTTTTATACTATTTCCATTCTTATTATGCTTCACTTTTGTAAGATTACTTTTTAAGTCAATAATAGCAAAAGGTGAATTTTATGCATTTTTAGCAGGAATTATTTTTTCTTTAAATCCATGGACTTTTGGTGAAACAGTTCACTTTGCAATGCTGTGGGGATTTTGTTTGCTTCCGTTAAATCTATATTTACTTATTAAACTTTTAGATAAGCCTTCTTTTCTTAGAATATTCTTATTTTCAGTTTCACTGATAATTATTTTTATAACACCTCATACTATGGTACATAACATGCTAGGATTGTCTCTTTTCACATTATTATATTTATTCAGAAATCCATCGGCATTTAAAAAATACTTTTTTAAGATTACATTAACTCTTGGATTAGTCCTCATATTGTCTTCATTTTGGCTATTACCTTACATTTTTTCTATTAAAGCTGGATATCAAGTTGGACCATCATATATCTTTACTCAAGATGTGTTGGATATGTTAAGCAGAAATTCAGATATTCTAAAAGTTTTAACATTATCAAGTACCTGGTGGCCACAAACACCATTTTACCTTCCAAATACATATTTAATTTGGTTTTTTAGTTCTTTATTGATTACATCTTTTGCTATACTAGCATTAATTATTGGAAACGGTAAAAAGATTTACCAAGTATATTTTGGATTCCTAATAACTATTGGGATTTTTATGGCTCTAGGAAGTAAGGGCATATCTCAATTATACACATTAATAGCATTTAATATTCCCCTCTCATCGTTACTAGGTTGGATGTTTAGAAATCCTGAAAGATGGTTACCATTTATTGTATTTTCTTATGCTATGTTAGTTCCAATGTTTATTAGTTCAATTAGCCAAAAATATGTACGCAGAGTTATTGCCACTTTATTTGTTTTTTGTTTTTTGTTTTTTTCATTCTCAACTGCTTATTATTATCAAAAGGATATCCTTAATCCTATAAAGATTCCAAATGAGTTTAAAATTATTAACAATTGGTTAAAAAGCGATTTAAATAATTTTCATGTCTTATGGTTTCCAAATTATAATGGGAAAAAATCAGAATGGTCACAAAATCATATGTTGGGAGATTTCGCAACCTTAAATTCTGCTAGGCCTTCTTTCGGAGATTCAGCTATATTCACAAGATTTTATTTAAACTATGTTCTTAATAAAGATATAAGTATAAATTTTGAAGATAACTTCTATGATGTACTTAATATAAAATATCTAATAATCCATGATGATGTAGTTGGCCTAGAAAATTATTCTCAGAAATTAATTTTTAACTTAAATCAAAGTGACGGTTTAAATTTAGCTAAAAAAGAAGGTTTTATTTATGTTTTTGAGAATAATAAATATAGTGAGTATTTTGAATCAAAAAATGATTGTTTTATAATTGAAGGAGGTTTAGACAAATTTGATTCTTTTAATAAATTAAAAAATTTTAAAGAATTAAAAAATTGTGTTATTTTTTTAGATCAATCATTTAAAGAGTCTAGTATAGATTCAATATTCCAAGATAGTACTCTAGTAAATATTGACCGTTATTTTTATCCTACGAAAGTATCTAATATAATCATATCTCCTTTTAGTATTTTGGAAAGACACAACCCTTCTTTAGTATGGTCTAAAGCAACAACAGAAGATCCCCTACACGGTGATTGGCATCCATATTTGAACAAATTTGGAATTGAGAATTGGGATTTTGATTATGGTAAGGGTCTTGTCTTTACTTGGGCGGCTTCGGCACTAAAAAAGGATGTTAAACCATCCCAGGATGATATGGTGTATGATATTAATTTCGATAATGGGGAAAATCAATTTAGTTATATAAACTCTAATTATTTAAATACATCTGTAGATAAAAAATCTATTGATAGAAAAACGTTAAAGGTTGAGATTGCACAAGGAAATAACAGCAATTGGATGGTTGTTTCAAGTGATTATATAGATTTTAAGGATAATAATTACTATGCTTTTGGTATATCTCTCTCAGCAAAAGATGTTAATCAAGTACATGCAAAAATAACATATTACGATGAAGATGATAATGCCATAAAAACAGATTTCATTTTTGGGGGTAGTGATGGAACCTTTGACTTTACAAAAAAAGAAAACATTTTGCTAACACCAAAAGAGACTACAAAAGCCAAACTGCAATTCTGGGTAAGACAAAATCCCAACACAACAAGCTATTACTGGATTGACGATGTTAAAATATATGATTTACAGAAATATGTAGAGCCTGTTAATCTGGATATGAAATTTAAAATCAATAATACAGATAATTACGATCTTTACATTAGATATATGACGAACCAAAAAGGAGGCGAAATTAAGTTAGCTATTAATGGGCTTGAAATATCTGAAATAGACACAAAAGACCAGTTAAATAAGTTTGTCTGGAAGAAAGTTGGAACATACAATTTAACCAAGGACGAATATACCTTGACATTAACAAATATTGAGGGATTCAATGCCGTAAACTTATTTGCTGTAATACCTTCAGAAGAAACTAAAAATTATGAAAAAGAAGTTGAAGATTTGGTAAAAGACAAAAAAATAATATACATTTTTGAAGCAGAATCAGATATGTATTATAATAACTCAAATATCACTTATATATGGAACACAAGCAATGGCCAGGTATTAAACATGTCTAATGGTTCTCAGGCATATCAGTCATTTGAAGTAATCAAAAAGGGAAACTATAAATTTTCCATTTTTTCACAGGGGCCATTTAACTTGTATTTGGAAGACAAAATATACTTTTTAAACTCAACAACTAATGAAATTGGTCCGCTAACTCTTGATAAAGGCATTCATAACTTTAAGATTAAACCCGTTTTAACAAATAATAAAAAATATTACTTAGATGTTGTATGGATCTATTCTGTAAATGATAAAAAAGAAACCTTACAAAACATTTTCACAGAAAATCAAACTCCTGCAACTGTAAACAACTTTCAAAAAATAAATCCGACATTGTGGAAAGTTAAAATCAATGCAACCAAACCATTCATGCTCTCTTTTGCTGAATCTTATGATCCCTTATGGGTTGCAAAGATTAAACAAGCAAACGGGAAATGGAAGGAATACCAGCCGGTCCCATTATATTCTGTAATCAACGGATTCTGGATCAATGAAACTGGTAACCTTGACATAACTGTTGAATACAAGCCCCAAAGATGGTTCTATATCGGGGCTGCTATCTCGCTTGCTACGCTTCTTTCCTGCATTTCATATCTGGTTTATGACAGGATAAGGAGCAAGAAGGGCAGGATACATGAACTGAATAGGCAGATAAAAGAGATAGACGAGGAGATAGACAAGCTAAAAAAAGACATTGCAAAGATAAACGACTCTGAGAAACTTGGCCCAAAGGCTGAGGCTATTATAAAAAAGGCATTCCAGGACAATCTGGAAAAGGAAGAGATAATTGAAACCCTTACTGACATAGGCTATGAGCCTAAAAAAGCTGAATACATGGTAAAGGAGCTCTACCTTAATAAAACGCTAATCAAGCAGAATGAGCTAAAAACTAAATACAAGAAAGCAGAGCTCGACTTAAGGACAGAACTCCTAATTAAAAATGCGGTCAATGACAGGATGGACAAGGAGGATATTGTTGAGATGCTCATCCATATTGGCTATGAAGAAAAGACTGCGCGATGCCTTGTAAAAGAGTATTACATGACAAGAGACACTTCAAAACAATGGCTGTTAAAATAAAAGAGCTAAACAATGCAAACATATTTTTTACAGCGCTAATAATGCTTTGCGCTGTCATTCTTTATAGATATAACTCTCCGGGCTATTATCTTTATTATATGCTGGGAGTCTATTTTGTCTTTGTTTTTCTATTAAGGATAGACAGCAGGATTCCGATTGGAGCGGCTTTAGCTCTCTTGCTTATCACCCCTTTCCTTTTGATAAGGAACCTGGAAAACTATGCAAATTACACAGCAACACTGGCTTATTTCTTACTTGTTATTGGAGTGATAAAGCAGTTTGCGGAGTATTTGAAGGAAAAGCCTGATAAGATTCCAAGGCTATAGTCAAAATTCACCATATTGAAAAACCGTTTCATGACTCATTTTATCAGTTGTAATTACTGAATAAGTGGCTTCTCTCTATATTGATTGGAATCATTTAAGAATATCGGAGGCACGATTTGCATTAAATACCTAACAGCCATTTCCACACTGGCTTTACCTTAATCTTAAGGCTTTTTTCATTAATTACCTCTTCTCTTTCTTTTGTAAGAATCAATCCTTCCTTTAGTTTCAATTCCTTCAAGCCCTTTGTTAAAGACTTTATCTCCCTTTCCCTTACGTTAAAATCTTCCAGGCTTGCAGTAACCTGGATTAGCTCCCTTACCTTGTTCTTCTCCTTTACAGCAAAATCAATCTCCAGATTGTTGCTAGTGTTATAATAATAGACTTCTTTTCCCCCCCTTATGAGTTCCAAAAAAACAAGGTTCTCAAGCACTCTCCCATAATCATCTGAAAATTGGAAAGCAACATTATTCCTTAGACCTAAGTCTATAGCATAAATTTTTTTTGGATTTGCTATCTGTTTCTTGTATGAATAATCGAATTTGGGCACAAAATATATCAAATAACTGCTTTCAAGGTAAGAAGAGAATCTCTGTACTGTTTGCAGGCTTACCCCCAAAACCGTTTTAATCTTATTGATAGAGATTATCTTAGATAGATTTGTTAAAAAGAATTTGCTCAATTCCCTGAGCTTAACTGTCTCTTTTAGCTTATACCTCAAAGAGATGTCTTTTAATAATATGGTTTCATAATATGAGGTTAATAATTTTCTTTTTTCACCTTCATCTTGGGTTAAGACAATTTTGGGAAAACCACCAAAATAGGCGTATTCTTCAAATAATAGCTTTATTTTTCCTTCCTTACGGACAAAATCCCTCTCATCAGTTATAATTATATCCCTAAATTCCAAAAATTCCTTAAATGACAGAGGCATTATTCTGTACTCAATATACCTACCTGAAAGGGCGCTGCTGAATTCAGAACTTAAAAACCTGCTATTGGAACCTGTTATAAATACATTTACTTTTTTATTCTCAGAGAGATACCTTGCAAATTTTTCCCAGTGCAAAACATCCTGCACTTCATCTATAACTACAAAATGATCTTTTTCAGGCCTTAAAACTTCAAGGTAGGTTTCATATACTTGCATTAGATCTTTAACAGAAATTTCCGCAACCCTGGGATCTTCGAGATTTATAATAAGCGTATTTTTCGCATCATTTTTGGAGATAATATCATCCAAAAGCTGCATCAATAAAGTGCTCTTACCGCATCTTCTCACTCCGGATAATACGATTATCTCCTTTGTTTTTATCGAGCTCATTATCTTCGAAAGATAGCTTTTTCTTTTTATTCCGGTATCTGGCCCTATCTTCCAAAAATTCCAATCTTCAAGATATCTCAGGATTTGGTCTTTTTCCATGTGTATCAGTAACTTTTAGTATATTTCTACTGATGGTATCAGTAACTTTATAAATGTTTCGTTTGCTGTAGAGATGGACGGCAAGATTCAAATAGGAGATGCTCTTACCCTGTTAATCATCACCCCTTTCCTTTTGATAAGGAACCTGGAAAACTATGCAAACTACACAGCAACACTGGCTTATTTCTTATTGGTTATAGGTGTGGTAAAACAGTTTTTGGAATATTTGAGGGAAAAATAGAGGGATGATTAATATGCAAAAGGTATGTTAGATACGCATTCTTAAACAATCTTTAGAGTTATGCAATTTTTGAATAAGGGAGAATTGTGACTGGATCTTTTTTAAGCCATACTTCATAATTCCATCCTCCCCTAGCGATTACTTTTCCCTCTCCTGTAAAATATTGCGAGATAAAAATGCTCTGCCCCTTCATATTTCTATAACGTTCTGACATTAACTTTCGCCAATGCCCTACAACAGGATGGGCAGGGAATGGCTCTTTTGATTCTCCAACAAGAAATGCCCTCGTTTCTTCCAAATCCAAACAGATGTAATGAGGTCTCATATGAGTCCTCCTTAAGAGGTCCATCCTCCCGCTGCGAAGTTGTCTCTTCCTTTCCTTTATGCTTGCATTGCTTTCTTTCCTTATTATAAAATTTTCCGGATCCATTATGTATATAACCTGCTCCATATAAGAAATTACAGCCTGCATAAGGTCTTTGCTAGTTAAAACATAAAGGTCCTCAGAATCTAAGTCATATACATCTCTAATGCCTCCAGCTAGAGTGAGAAAGTATGATGGATTTATCTCAGTTGAAAAGTGGAAAGTGTTGTCAGGTTTGTTTACCTTTGCTTCTCCGCAATATAAAGCCACATTATTAGGTTCTAAATCCATTAAATTTACACCACAATAAATCACCCGATATATATCGCCCAAGTTATGCAAAATAACTACAGAATGCTCATCTTCTACACCAGTAATTTTAAAGGGAGTAAGAAATTCACTTCCAAACTGCCTGCTCAAGTCAAAATAATCCTGTATGTACGCAATGTATTCGCTAAATGCCTTACCTGTTCTTGGGAATATTTGTTCCGCTCTAAGAGGAAACTCAAATAGGGATGTTCTTCTGACTATATCTGTCAGATATTGTTTTACTGGCGGAGTGTGTACTTCACTTCTAAAAATTTCTTTTTCATCTATTTGGGTGTTTATAATATCAACCAAGGCGTCAAAATGTTTTCCCATAGTAGTTACTAATGAGTAACTATTTAAAAAGGTTTTGAACAGTTTTCATGAAACAGAAGCTATTTTGTAATAGAGAAGTAAAACAGGTAGTGACTATTTAACTGAAAAGCCAAAGAATTATTAGTAAGTTCTTGAAAGAAGGTTTAGGATTCTAAGAATTTTTTGAAAAATTTCAAAGCTTAGTAATCACCCTTTCAACATTAGCTCAAAAATTCCACCTCTTTTTCTCATAACCTCTTTAACAGTTTGTGGTGGAAATTTCTTAAGCGGAAACTCTAATATTATCCTTTGGTGCATTAATGTTCCTTCTTCAGCTTCAGCAAATGTTAACACGGTACTTTTATCCGCTATACTTTCAACTTTTTCTAATACCAGCCTTATTGGACCTATTGTAACCATATTATCACCCGCTTTTTATCTATTGGATAAATATATAAAACTTTCTAAATTGGTTTTTGAGAGACTGCATTTCTTTTCTTTATAAGTGTAATAAAGAAGTTTGTGGAGTATAGGGAAAAGAGAGATGAGGTTTAGTTAGCAAATGTGCAAAAGAATAATACTTGTCACATTGCCTTTATTAGCATAATTGTTACTCCTTTAAAATGGAAAAATATATAAACAATCAGCTAATTTTATGGAATAACTAATTTTAATTGAGGGGATCAAATATGGATTTAAGCAAACTTGCATTAACACTTGAAATTCAAAGCACATATCATAGGGAATCATTGGTAAAAGCCTTAAGACATGCAGATTCTGGCCATACTGGAGGCTCTTCCAGTTCATTAGACATTTTGATTAGTTTAATGGAAGGTGGTATTGTAAGACACGATCCAAAAAATCCAAAATGGAGAGGAAGAGACCGTATTATTATAGCCGGTCACAAAGCCCCGGCTGCCTCTGCTGTTTTGGCATATTCCGGGTACTTTGGGGATGAGGGGGTTAAATTATTTGAAGATACTTATAGGGATTTTGGCTCTATTTTCCAGGGCCATTTATGCAATCATACTACTCTGGGTGTTGAAATATCAACTGGATCATTGGGGCAGACAATTTCAGCTGCTGCAGCAATGGCTCATCGCTTCAAAGTAGAAGGCAGAGATAATAAGGTTTATGTTATTGTGGGGGATGGTGAACTTCAGGAAGGCCAGAATTGGGAAGCATTAATGTCTGCTAATAAATATCACTTAGACAATCTAGTAATTATTGTGGATAGAAATCAGCTGCAAATTGATGGAACGGTAGCAAACATAATGCCATTAGACCCATTAAAAAAGAAATTTGAATCATTCGGAGCATATGTTAGGGAAGTGGATGTTCATACTGTAGGGAAAGTAGATATCAATTATGAAGGGCTTTTGGTCACACTTAATGAGGCAAAAGGATACCATGACGAAAAACATCAGGTAATAATTGCCAATACCGTTAAAGCATTCGGTATGGGGGAAATGGAAAATAGTGTCGGTTCACATGGCACTGTTCCAAGCGTAGAGCAAGCAGGGAAGATTATTCAATCCTTAATAAAAAGAAGAGGGGGGCTTGAGAAAGCAGCTAGAGTAAACATGATGCCAGACATTTACATTCCAAACAAAGGATTAACTGGAACAACCTTAAAACCATCTTATGAACAGGTATTAATTGATTTAACAGCTCCGGAATTTGCAGCTTTCCAAAAAGGAAAAAAAGTTGCTACACGGGAGGCATATGGCTCAGTTCTACAGTACTTAGCCAGGTTAGACAATGTTGATTTATGGGTTTGCGGAGCAGATTTAGAAAGATCAACGACCGGCGAAAAGGTGGAGAAGGTTCTTGCTTTTGACAGAAGGAGGCATATAGATTTTGGTGTAGCTGAAGCTAACATGATAGGCTGGATCTCAGGCTTATCAGCATCTGAGCCGTCAAATAACAGGAGGCCAGTAATTTTTGGCTCTTCCTTTGGAGTATTCCTCCCTGGAAGATGTTATGACCAGATTAGAAATACATTAGCTTATTCTGAGTTGGCTGGTATTTTAATAGGAACTCATGGCGGGCTTTTCACCGGAAAAGACGGGGGAACACATCAAGGTTTAGAAGAGATTGGAATGATGCGTTCTATCCCTGGAATGAGGGTATATTCCCCTTCCGATGTTGTTTCTGCTGTTAAATCGCTTGAAGCAGCAATTAATTACAATGGCCCCTCTTATGTAAGGTTGGCCAGAGAACCTACAGAAATTATGTCTGATCTTGGTTCTACGTTAGATCCATACAAGGCAAATATAATAGTTGATCACTATCATCTTGACAAAGGGGCAATATTTTCAACAGGCCATATGTTGAAGTTCGCATTGGCAGCTGCGCTGCAACTTCAAACAGATGGGATAAATGTGGCAGTATATGACTTTAATTGTCTAAAACCTATTGATCATGAAGCCATAGCAATAGCAAGAAAATTAAAAGGGCCTATTGTTACAGTTGAAGATCATTGGACAATCAACGGATTTGGCGCTGCTGTTTCTGAATATGCCCATGTTCCGTTGGACCAAAGGATTGGAGTCCACGATAAATTTGGCCAAACAGGAAGGCCAGTTGAGGATTTATTGGTGCACTATCATATGACGCCTGGGGATATAGCAGCCACAATGAGAAGGTCTATTGAAAAATCTGCCTAATTACACAATCTTCTAGACTGATTTATTTTTTCAATCATAGTACTAAACTTCGGATCTTTTGATCCGCAATAGAAATTTTTGCATGATACTGGCTTCATGTTATGGATTGAACATTTGCCATCCTTTAGATAGAAACAGCCGTCATCTTTAGAGGCAATTATATTCGCCCCACAGAGCTCTGCTTCCTCAAAATCATCAACCTTAAAACCCTCAAATTGAGTAACGTATTTTCTTGATCTATACTCCTCTTCATTCAGGTTTATTAGGAATAATTTGCAGCATAATCCGCATTGTGAGCATTGCATAAGGGAAGTTTTTGACATATGCATATAAACTATTCGAAATAGTCTTCATAAGAGAAATCAAATCCCTTGAAAGAACAGTTCCCTTTTTGCTCAATAACCTTCAGAAAATCCCTGAAACCATTGATAAGATTAGTGCAGTCAGAGCATCTTTTAAGATGGGAGCCTATCTCAATATCAAACTCTCTATCATTTAATTTGATCAACCTGGAAGGGACACTTGAGTTATCATTGAAATACCTGTACGTTGTTTCCACAAATCGGTTATCAGAGATAGTATCAGAAAGTCTTAGATGAAGCAGGCATTTTTTTGGAGAAGTAATATTTACCATCTCCTTTTTAATTAGAGCGCCTCTTCCAGTTTTTAGCAGGTTCTCTGTTTCCTGCTTGTTTTTTAAGAGACCAGGAGGGAGTTTTATGCTTCCATCGGGATTGAATTCAATCATAAAAACAAAAATTAAACATTTGTTTAAAATACTTTTGAAAACAATCTTTTCATTTTGAGAAAGACCTGCATAAATTCAATAGAAATAGCTCTAAAAAACCATCGCAGCAATACTGTTTTTATCATCAATTCGTGTCGAAAAATTATATATTCTATAGTTAAATAATCTTTAAATAAGGCTTGGCTTTTATCTATTCTAAAGGGGTGTTTTTATGAAAAAAAGATTTGTATATGCATTATTTCTGATTTTATTAGCTGGATTTGCTGCTGCCACAAGCTTTACCAGGACAGCTTCATCGACAACAGTATCTCCTGGAGAGGCATTTACAGTAACATATAAGGCAACAAAACCTGCCAGCAACTGGCTTGTCATGTGGCAGGAAAAGGTTAGTGGGGGGTGCACTCCATCTCTTTATAACAATTTTTTAATAAATACAGAGCCTGATTCCCAAACGCAGACAAAGGAAGCGATATTCACAGCTCCATCATCCGGAACATGCACTTTTTCTCCTGGCAAAAGCAGTTATTATGAGTTTACCGGTGAGGGTATTACCTACCTAGATTCATTTACAGTCACCGTGGATTCAGACAGAGATAATGATGGTTTTAACGACTCAGTTGACTATTGCCCTTCAATTGCTGGAAACTATTGCAATGGCTGCCCAAAGCCAGTTTGCGGAGAGTGCAGCTATGCATATTGCCCTTCATCAGATGCCCCATATTGCGCAAATGTACCCTCTTCTACAAAGTGTGGAGATGATCATTATGAATACAGTTGTTATTGGGGAAATAATTTTGGGGATGATGTGGCAAAAAGATCTGTTGAGTCATATTGTGATGGAAGCGGAGAATGCAAAGACTATCCTGGCAGTTGGTTTACAGATAAAGACTGCTTATCTTCGGAATTCTGTGTAGGAACAGGAATTAGCATTAATGAAGGCAATTTCTACTGCTCTACCTCCAAATGCAAATCTGATGCAGATTGTGGTTCAGATGGCTTTCTTGGAAATGGATACTGCTCCGAGGGCAATCTTTGGGATTATTACAGGGATTACAGCTGCATAAATGCAGGTAGGATGGATGCATCCTGCACTTATACAGATTCGCAAAAAGAGAAAGAGGTCTGCTCGGATAGCTGCTCAAATGGAGCATGCATTGAGCCATTGATGATAGAAGACACAACTGTAAAGGTCGATGGCAAGAAAAGCAGTAATCTAGAGGATGGAGATAAGATAGGCAAGAAGGCAAAGCCAGGATCCACAGTGAAGGTTACAATAAGGGTAAAGAACGGATACACAGATGACATAGACATACAGGATATCAGCGGAACGGTTACTATCCAGGATATTAATGGGGATGACTTAGAGGAAGATGACGATATTGACGAAATAAGACCTGGAAGAACCAAGGACCTTGATTTCACATTTAAAATACCCCAAGAAGTTGAAGAAGACAAGTATTATATGGACATTGAGATTGAAGCAGAGGATGAAAATGGTAGGGATTTTGATATTGAATATGAATTAAAGCTTGATATCAGCAAGAAATCGCATGACATCCAGATTGAAGAGGCAACCTTGAACCCCGATGTAGTAATGTGCGAAAAGAATGCACTGCTATATGTTTCTGTGCTTAACATGGGCTCTTCAGAGGAAGACAAAGCAAGACTTGCTATATCAGGATTAGGACCTAATGTGAATGATGAGTTTACCCTTACAGAAACACCTGACGATAACGCCAGGTACAGGAGGAGTTTCACAATTAACACTGACAAATTAGCCGTTGGCAGTCACGATATAAAAATCCAGGTGTATTCTGATACTAATCTTATGGATACTACTTCAGTGTCCCTTACAAAAAAAGAATGCGTTGATACGAATATCTGCACTGATTCAGATGGAGCAAACTATCGCAAACTCGGACAGGTGAAAATTAAAGAAGGAACGTATACTGACTACTGCCTGGACTCAAAAACTTTATATGAGTATATATGCAATGGAAAATATGCTTCAAGAGTTGCGATTAAATGCGCAAACAACTGCTATAAAGGCGTATGTACTGATAAGCCAATAACCTTACCAAAGAAAACATGTTTTGCCTTTTGGTGCTGGTAGCTTTTCAGAAAAAGTTCTCCTTTGGATAGAAATGGACAACTAGAATATGCTATATAAGTTGGATTTATGCTACCACATTAGTTGGCCAGGTAGTTATGAAGGATATGAGGATCAGCTTAGGATGGATGGAAGACGTCTTAAAAGAATGTGTTTTCAATTTAGGTTTATGGGACACAGGCCGGAAAAAAATATGATTTAATAATCAAGGACCCCATACAAACCACAGAAATATGTAGGCAACGCTTACTGCAACTAATGTAAAAGGTAATCCTATTTTCATGAATTCCTTGAATTTGACTGGATGCCCTTCTTTTCTTAACAAACCGCAGGCAACAATATTAGCAGATGCTCCTATTGGAGTGATATTCCCTCCCAAACTTGTCCCAATCAATAATCCAAAAAGGAACAAAGGAGGATTTATTCCCAATTTTGTAGATAAAGGCAGGATTATCGGCAACATAGCTGCTAAAAATGGTACATTGTCTATGAATGCTGAAAGGGCAACTGAAAGGAAAACCAGTAAGGTGTAACCAAGGAAAATGTTAGTTCCTATTAAATGAGCGAGAAATTCAGATAGTGTAGTGACCCATCCTGTTATGGTTATGCTCCCTACTAATATAAAAACACCTACAAGAAAAATAGATGTATCCCAATCAAGGGATTTAATATTGTCCCATGCAGAGGTTTTTTGGAAGAATTTCTGCCATATCAGAGCAATCATAGCAAATATCATGCAAAGAACTCCTGGTGCATAGGAAGAGCCGGATTTAAAAAAAGATGAGGCAGCAAGCAAAATGACTAATGCTATCAAAATAATTGAAGGAACCCATGATTTGACTTTTTCTTCCCTAACTAACATTATTTTTTCCTTGTGATGCCTAAATATGAAGTATAGGACAATAAAAGAGAAGATTGCTCCAATTTCAACAGCAAAAAAAATGCTGGGTTTGCCCTGATAAAAAAAGAAATCCATGAAGTTCAATTTTGCAAAACCTGCCAGGAGCATGCTTGGCGGATCTCCAATTAAGGTTGCAGCTCCCTGAAGGTTGCTTGTAACAGCTATTGCAATCATCATATTAACAGGGTTTAGACGCAATTTTCTCGCTAAGGACAAGGCTATCGGGGCTACAATTAGGACTGTTGCAACGTTTTCCACAAAGGCAGAAATAAATCCAGTTAGAACACATATAAATAATATAGACCAGCAGGTGTTTTTAGCACGATTTACAATAGACTCTGCAAGATAAGCAGGCACGCGGCTTTCCATAAAAACATCTGCAACAACAAGCATCCCAATAAAGATCCCCATCACGTTCCAGTTCACAGCAAAAAAGGCTTCTTTGAAGGATATTACCCCAAATAAGACAATGGAAATTGAAGATATTATCCCAATATGCATCCTTTTTTTTGGAAAGATTATGAAAAGAAGGTATGCTATTAAGAAGATTGACAAAGCTATTAATTTTGGATATTCCATTTTAAACTTAACGCTTCCTTAAATATTTAAGCTTTACTGAAAAGTCAAATAATCATGCAAGTTATGGCACATAATTAAGTTTAAAATTGTGATTGATCTTCAGGATTTCATAATCCTTGATATCCCTGGAAAATGAGTTTTTTATCTTTGTTAACAATGCATAGAATTCCTCTTCCTTAATTGTCTCAATATCCTACTCAAACTCCCAGTCACCAAGGATTCTATTTAAATAGATGATATTCCTATTTTCTCTCGCGAATGATATTAATCTATTTTCTATGTCTTTTTTTATATGATTTAATCCTACTATCAGTTTAGCCAATAAAATTATAATTTTTACTACCTAATAGAGAATACATACAGAAAGATTTAAATATTACCTAATAAACACACTAACATAATTTTTGCAGGTGCAAATCATGGAAAGAAGAAAGTTTTTGACATTGTCTTTGGCTACAGGAGCAGCCATAATCCTAGGCGCAGATTGGATTTTTAGAAGTAAACCTAAAGAAATGTCTTATGGTGTTGAAACACAGGTTATAATACCTGGAACTTTCAATTATGACGTAGATTCTATGAGACTAAGTGGAGACAGAGAAACACTTGCAGACTGGATCACAAGTTCTCAAGTGGATCCTGGGTATGATCCTAACAAGTTGAGATATGGTGCTTCTGATAGAAACACTGATTTATTTTGGAATCAAATTAGCCAAAATGAAAGGATGCTAATCCCAGAAAATGGAACAGTATTGGCGAACCTAGGCAATGTTGATTTTGAAAAAATAGGGCTTGAACAACTACTATCTGCACAATATTCCACTGCAGGGATAAATGGAAGCGATAGTAACAATCAATTAACCCCTGGTACTGTTATTGCCGTTAGAACAGCTGAAAGTTATGCAAAGCTTAGAATAGATGGATATATACCACTTAAAGAAGCAGGAAAACCAGAAAATCCAAATTATAATCTGAAATGTACTCTAGTTGTTTACAAACAGGGTTAAAAGATTTTAATTTAATATGGTATTCTCCAGTTTTTAACAGTTTTATCAAATCCATTTTAGAAAACTTTTTAAATATTAATCACAAGAATGGGGAATATCAATAAAAAGGTGATTTTATGAAAAAATATTTGTTAATACTATCTTTTATTTTTATTCTTATGATTAGCGCATGTAAAATTTCCAATAAAGGGGAAGCAACAACAATACAACCAACTGCATCAGCCACTATTGGAAAAACATGTGAGTATGACTCTGATTGCTCTCAACAAAAGTTTTGTCTATTTGGTATCTGGGATAAATATGGAGCAATATATACACAGAAATGCGTCAATAATAAATGCACAAGGGTAAAATGGAGTGACTGCAGTATTCATAAGCAGGTTTGTACCGATACCTGCCAAGGGGCTAGATGCAAGAGCACAGATAGCACGTGTGAATCTTCTCTTAATTGCCCTGGATCAGAGGATGAACATTGCTGGGGTTCTGCAAGGATGAGTGGAAACTGTTTGAATGGGTTTTGCGTAAGTTCTGGTTTTTACGATTGCGCGAAAGATGGCAAAACTTGCAAAGAATTAAGTGTTACAACTAAATATGGGAGCTGTATAGCAACTTACTGTGCGCCAACACCTACTCCCCCCTCCCCTTCTCCCACAGTTAGTCCAACACCAACCTCTAGTCCGACAGCCTCACCTACTCCAAAACCTAGCCCCACACCAACCCCTGCTCCAAAACCTAGTCCTACTACTTCAGCAACTCCTACTCCTCGCCCTTCCGCATCATAATAACCAGTTATTTTTTAATTTTTTTACAAAACCGTTAATTTATTGTTTCCCATAGATAATGGAAATATTTTCGATAATTGGTTGACAAGGTCTTATGTTTAATCACAAAAGCGATTGGTTTTTCCAGCCATAAGACATTGGCAACATAATCTCCATAAATATATATCACGTTTAATCCGCTCAATATTTTAGGCAATATCTTGTATTCATAGTATTTTGATTTTGTTATTGGCTTGTCTTGCGCCTCATGAACCAGTAACAGTTTCCATCTGCATTTTGATTTCTCTCTCCTTTTATTATAGTGCGGCCAAAAATAAGGAAGTCTGTTCTCAACATCACCTGTTGCGCCAATGAATAAGACTTCTTTGTAATTAAGGCATTCTTTCAATATAGTTTTAACCCCTTCTGTTCCCCGATAGATCTCTGATTCTATCTCACTAGTTCTTGTATTAAGGGCTTTCAGCTTTTGAAGAGTTACTTTAAGCCCTATTTTCTGTTCATCTATTTTTGCCTTTTTTTCATCAAGGTATTTCAATAGGTTAGCAGGATCTTTTGCCTGAAAAAACTTTATTTTGTTCTCAATGACATAGGTAACTAATCCTTTTTCAATCAATCTATTTAAGGCATCATAGAGGTTTTTTCTGTATGCTCCTGTTTCCTCCACAATCTTTCCGGCAGAGGTTGCTCCAAGGGAGAGCAAAGCAACGTAAACCTTAATCTCGGTCTCTGTCAAGCCTATCTCTTTCAAGATTTTGGTGTCCATAAGTAAAGATTATCTTTTATATATATAAATATTGTGGTAGTTATGAGATACTACAATTATTAAAAAAGATTTCAATAATTCCTAATAAGTAATGAATACAGATGATAAGACGGATGAGGATCATTCAATTACAGCTCAAATAGCTGCTGTTAGATTAACCTTATTTGATTTATACTTGGCTAAAATCAGGCAAGCTTATCTAGGTGTTCCGGAGCCTGAAAAGAAAAACATTACGGTTTCATTAGAAACAATTATTTCTCACTTAGACCGTAAAAAAGATATAATAATTTTTTCATTAAAAGATTTTGATGGTGAATATGCAAGGAGCATTAGGCGGGAAGCCGGATTAACAACGGCAGAATTAGCGAAAGAGATAGGATGGCCAACCGCTCAAAGCAGGATATCTGCTTATGAACATGGAAGAGAACGACCTATTGGAGGACAAGTAGCGAGGGCTTATTTTGAATGGCTTGGAAAGCATGGATATACAGCTGAAAAAATTGAGACAGTTATGGAAATGGAGGACAACCTAAAACTTCCTTCTATTGATTTAATGCAAGCAAAACAAATTAGGCACAAAGAGAACTTGTCCCTTAAAAATTTAGCAAACCTCCTAGGAGCAAAACTGAAATTAAATACCCATACTCAAACCTATGTCTGTAAATTGAGCTGTTATGAACGGGGGGTACAAGTCCCAAAAGGAGAATTTGGAGACGGATATCTTAAATGGTTGGGAGAACATGGGTATTCTACAAGTATGCAAATTTTGAAACCTTAATAAATTTTAAAAATTAGAAATGGATAATCTACTAACCGGTTCAGCAAGGCATTTTGAGCTTCTTGGAGGTTTAAGAAGATTTGATTATTTAATGCTAAATCTACCCTATATCTGTAACTATAGGTGTGAAAAATGCTGCAATTACAGGGAGGAATCTGTTTCTGGTGAAGCGCTAACACTGGGTGAGATAAACAAATTGATAGATGATGGAAAAGATTTGGGAATGCGTGTTTTGGTGATTGCTGGAGAGGGTGAGCCTTTCTTAGATAATCGCATCATGGCAATAATACAACATGCAAATGCAGCAGAACTTATACCTTATATTTTCACTAACGGTAGCAAGCTCGATAAAGACACAGCTCAATTTTTAAAAGAAAATAAAGCATCTTTAGTAATCAATGTTGATTCCTTAAATGAAGGGATGTATGACAGATTAACCGGAGTTAAAAATGGTTTTAGAGTAGCATATGAAAATATTCAAGGAATAAGGGGGCAATTCAAAGATACTTATACTCAAATTGGAGTCTATGGATTGCGCAGAATTGCGATAAACACTGTTGTTTCTGTTCTAAATCAAGGAGAGCTCGCTCAAATTAAGGATTTCTGCCAAGAAGATTTTGCTTTTGTTTGCAACACCCCTATGAAAGTTGGGAAAGCGGCAGGAAATTCCATCTTTTCAGAAGCTGTTTCTATTGTTGATACTATTCCACTAGGCACAACATCAGACGGCCTTTGGTGTGCTTATATGAGGAATGGAATAAGTGTAGGCGCAAAAGGAGAAATACTGACATGCGGGTATTCTCTAGATAGCGAAGGGTTCTTGGGGAATGTTAGGAATGGTGGTTTAAAGCGATATAGGAGCATAGCAAATTCAGCAGTAGATGATTTTTATAATAGGCATGGTCATTGCAGATGTATACTAAGACATCCAAGATATGATCAATTTATTCAAGGATTAAAAGAAATGCAATGAATATAGAAACAATAGCAGTACATGGCGGTGAAAGAGAAGAAGAAAGGCAGCACAGGCCTGTTGTAACACCTCTTGAGCAAACTGCTGCATATTATTTTAAGGATACTCAACAAATTAAAGATTTTTATGAGGGAAAACTGCCTGGAATCAAATATGGAAGATATGGCTGCCCAACACAACATGCAGCAGAGAAAAAATTGGCAGCATTAGAGGGAGCGCAGAGAGCATTGCTATTTTCTTCTGGAATGGCTGCTTTTACAACAGCAATCCTTGCTTTAACTAAAAAAGGAGACCATATCCTTTTTACTAACGATTGTTATCGGAATATAAGAAGATTTTTTTCTGAGTTTTTACCAACTTACGGAGTAAATTCCGCTGAAGTACCTATAGATGATTTAGACAATCTTGAAAGATATATTCAAGATAATTCAAATATCTTTTTCTCAGAATTGCCAACTAATCCATTTTTAAGAGTGATAGATTTAGAAAAAGTTGTGAGGATTGCTAAAAAAGGAGGATTAACCGCTATAATAGATTCAACATTTGCAACTCCGGTAAATATTAGGCCTATAGAGTATGGAGCAGATGTAGTCCTGCACAGCGCAACAAAGTATTTAGGCGGCCATCATGATCTGTTTGCAGGAGTTGTTGCTGGAAGTTCCGGATATATTGATAACATTCAGCAATACAGGGATATATTAGGGGGTGTTATAGACCCACATACATCATTCCTCCTTCTAAGAAGCCTGCAAACATTGCATGTAAGGATGAGGGCTCATAATGAAAATGGTTTGGAGATTGCAAAATGGCTAGAAAAACAAAAACATGTTGAAAGGGTATGGTATCCTGGACTAAAGTCTCATCCAGATTATGAATTAGCAAGGAAGTATATGAGCGGATTTGGGGGCGTAATTACTTTTTTATTAAAAGCAGCAGAAGAGGAAACAAGTAGGTTTGTTGATGCATTGAGAATTCCATATATTGCAACAAATTTTGGCGGGCCTCAAAGCCTAATTGAGCAGCATGCACTTCTAACATTTTATAGAAACAGAGATTATGCTAAGAAAAGGGGGATTACTGGAAACCTATTAAGATACTCAGTGGGACTAGAAAATGTCACAGATGTCTTAAAGGATTTTGAAAATGCATTTAGAATTTTAGGGTAAGCGGACTTTTTTTGGAAGGTTGTTTATAGCATACTTATCAGTCAGAACAGTAACAAATATTATCGCTGTGCTGCTTCATATATCTGTGATTTAAGAGATCTTACCGCTTTGAACCATGACTGATACGCTAATCCAAATGATATGAACGACGCTCCGATAGGCAGAACCAAGGGTAATGAATTATTCAGGCTGCTTGCGCAGTAAGCAGGCACAAGAGATAGGCCCATTGCAGTAACATATCCCCAATCATAGGCCTGTGACATCTTGGAATCAAGCTCGCTTAAAGCTGCTTCTACATTTATGCCCTGCCTTTCAAATCTCCTGACAAAGATATGGTTCATTGCAGCAGTCATAACCCTGCCACCTTTAGTATTATAGTAACTGTCTAAAAATGATCTTGCTGCGGTGGGCAGACCCCATGAAAATGCGTTCGCAATCTTAGATTCTGCCAATACAGGACTTATCATGCTTACACCAAGCAGTCCAAACAAAGCAACCTGCATACCTATCTCATATTTAGTAGCCCTTTCGGCTTCATCAAAGCAAAGATTAACTACAGCCTTTATCTCCTCGTCAGTCATGTCCCTAATATGATCTGTCAGTTGGCCGTCAATAAAACGTTTCCTTGCCTCCCCAAGGGAGCAATATACCTTTTTCTCAGACACTCCTGCTTTTTTCATAGCAAGCTCCCTTGAATCCATATATGTGAACAATTCATCAAGATCTGTGCCTGTGCTAATCTCCTCTTTCTGTATCTTTCCTAGCAAAGTTCTTATAGACCTTATCTTGCTCTCAATCGTCTCTTTTCCCATAGAAGCATCAACTTTACGAAGAGCGCTAATATATGTTGTAAACATACTGATAGACTCATCCGGATTGCGATGTTTAAATTCGACACACTCAACCATGAATGATGTAGCAAGAGCTAGCTTTGATTCTACACTATTCAATTCTGAACCTGTGAAATAATCTTTGGAGGTCATAAGGAACTGCATGTATTCACCAATAAAGGTTTGAAGATAATTCTTGCTGCTAGGTTCTATGTTCAAGCCTTTTTTTACAGCATCAAGAATCCTGGCTATCCTACCAAGATTCTCTTCTCCTTCGTGGAAGGATATTTGGGCAGTCATGAGGAATGCATGGTATTCTTTTGCTATGCGATCAAGGTCAGCATAGTCTTCTTTCCTTAGCTTCTTTCCTTCTTTAACCTCCTTGATAGTCTGCTCTGCTTCTCTAATGATCCTAAGTTCCTCATCCATCTCTTCATAATATCCATTTTTGGCTACACTGCAGAAATTTCTTACTAGATCAACATAGCGGCCTCTGGTCCATAGCCTTCCTGAAGTAGGTATGCCAGCAGGAATAGCTGATATCTGACCGTAAAATTCCCTAAGGCTCCTGTCTATGGGTTCGGTCTCTATAACGCTAAGCTCTTTTAGCAGGTCTACAAGATTGCTATCTTTTTCAGGAAAGGGAGATCTTTTCCCAAATAACAAGTCCCCTATACCCTCAGCTTTCTTATCGTGGTTCTTTTCCGCTTGGATTATCTGATTTATCTCACCAACCCTTTGGAGATATTTTTCAGTAAACTCTGAGTCTGTTTCAAAATAGTGTTGCCTTAGATAATCCTCGACAGAAATTCTGGCCTGCGCTTCATCAGATTCCAGAAACTGACAGTATTTATCTTTAGCATCCATCACCTTATATGTGGGGCTTATCACCCTTACTCTTGAATTCACAAATTCTGTCCCAGACACTTCACCGCAATAATCTCCTGGCACATTAAATGATATACCAGTTAACATACTTAATATACCTATTTCAGGTAGGTTCATATAGAGTTTAGCGCTAACTGAAAGCTCCATGAGGCCCCTAAAAACTCCAAAATAGAAATTTGACCTTACTAAATCCTTAAGCGCTGGAAATCCTTCGTACAACTTGGTAAGGTCTCCATCTGTATGCCGAGCTAATTTTTTAAGCGAGCTCTGCCATGATTTTAGTGTGTCAATCATCAACATCCCCAAGATAAACCTATCGAGAATCATGCATTATATATAAGCATATAGCCTTGTGATACATCATTTTTCCATCCTAAAACCATAATTTTTTTAAATCAAAACATCAACCTTAGTTTATGGTCAAACCTTTATGCCAGTATTTTGGAATCTGTGGAGGATGCTCCTCGCAGCATATAGACTATAGTTTACAGCTCGTGAATAAGAAGAATGCATTAACGATTGCCACTGGTTTTAGTAATGTTAATGTGTTTTCTAATGGGGAATATCATTACCGCAACAGGATGGAATTCATCTTTCATCAAAATGGGCTTGGTCTAAGAAAAAAAGATACAGGAAACATAATAGATATTGAAGAATGTGCTATAGCCAATGAAAAAATAAATTTGCTTCTAAGGGAATTAAGGAGTTTTTTTGAAAAACCAGATTATTTTAATGCTGGAAATGGCACATTTAAGTATGCTATTGTGAGAGCAACTAATTCTGAATCTGCAATCTCTTTTGTGCTTAATGAAAAATCATCCAGATTAAAAGAAGCTGTTGAAAATATTCAATTATTCTCAGCTAAAACAACATCAGATAATGTTATTGTAACATATTCGATAGATGATGATAAATTTACGCAGTTTTTCCTCATCAGAGGGGATGGAACATTGAAAGAAAGTTACTGTGGAATGAATTTTTTATATTCAGTGCAGGGATTTTTCCAGAATAACTCTAAGATGGCAAGGCAGATGCATTCATATTGCCATGACATTATTAAAAGGTATAATACTGAAAATTATGAGTTATTAGACCTTTATGCAGGTGTTGGAGGTTTTGGGATAATCAACTCAGGATTATTCAGGAAGGTTGTTATGGTCGAAAATGTTAAAGAAGGAGTTGAATATGCAAAAAAAAATATTAAAAATAACAATATTAAAAATGCTGAAGCAGTTCTTCTTGATGCCCAAAAGATAAAAAAGCTTAAGTTTGGGGAGAGGCTTTTTATCATAACAGATCCTCCAAGAAGCGGCATGGATCCAAAAACAATAGACGCCATAAAGAAGCTAAGGCCAGATATTATTCTCTATGTTTCATGCAACATGGTGAAACTAAAAAAAGATATACCTAAGTTCAGGCAGTATAAAGTTAAAAGCGCTGCATTATTTGATTTTTTTCCGCAAACTAATCATATTGAATCTGTTGTAGAGCTAAGCTTTATTAATAAGTAGAACAAGACAATGAGTATGAAATACATTATAGAACATCTGGAGCCAAGGCTTTACATGTGGTGTCTTATTGAATATAGACATATTTCCAAGATTGTAGGCAAGGAAAACCTTATTTTTACAAATATAAAAACAGCAAAGCAAAGAAAAAAGCTTTACGGATTAGGCAAAGTTTACAGGGAAAACGTTAAAGTCCTTGCTGAAATCACTTTCAAAAGAGTATGCCTCCTTGATGCAGGGCAGAAAAAAACCCTTTCTCCTAATGACAGATTTGATTTTCTTGTGTTTGGCGGGATTTTGGGAGATGATCCTCCTAAGAAAAGAACCATGCAGGAACTTGGAAGCCTTAAAATACCAAGAAGGAATATAGGAAATAAGCAGATGCCTACAGATAATGCTGTTTATACTGCAAAAAAGATAATGTCAGGGACACCAATAGATAAGATCAAGTTTATTGATGGGATTGAGATTAAGCTTTTAGAAGGAGAATCAGTGATTTTCCCATTCAGGTATGTTATGGCAGATGGAAAGCCATTAGTTTCTTCGGAACTTATCCAATATCTTAAAAGAAAAAAGGGATTTTAATTTGTTTCAGAAAACTTAATAAACTGAGGGGATACAGGTCTATCAATGAATCCAAAAAATGAATCTATAGATTACTTGCGTGGTTTAGCTATTGTAGCTATTATTGTTATACATATTCTGGCTTGGCACGATAATTCCATATTAACCGAATATACGAAGATGCCTTTGCTGTTTAATTTAAGGAATCTCTTGCAGTTTTCGGTTGTAACACTTGTTGTCTGCTCTGGTTTTTCTTTGTACTTAACCCACAAAGAGCTTTCTCTTAAACCAAATGAACTACTAGCATTTTATAAAAAGAGGATTAAACATCTATTGATCCCATGGTGGATATTCCTAGCTATATTCTTCATAATCCATACGATCATAAAGTATACATTCAAAATAGAATTAGTAGATTTATCTAAAAAAAATATAATATCTTCGTTCCTGATGGCCGGGGGCATTGGTTTTGGGTGGCTAATCCTCCTGATGTTAATGCTCACTTTCTTATTCCCTTTTCTAAAGTATCTGTTTGAAAATGTTGATAAGAAGGTTCTTTTTTCTATAATGACAGTTGCTTATATTGGCTCAATTTTATTGTTTAATAAGAATTATTTCAATATACTAAATTATGGAATTTATGATATAAAATTTATCCCTTTGATTACATTCGTTATCCCTTTTATTATCGGATGGAGCATAATTTATACAGTGGGATTTTCATTAAATCACTTTTATAATGAGCATCCCAGCATAAAAAAAGAGCTGCACTTAACTTTTGGATTTATTGTTTCGTTTATAGCCATAGATTTCATTTATTATTTTAAGGGATTCGAGAGAGTATTATACCTGAGTAAATACCCCCCATCACCCTATTATTTGTCTTATGGGTTAATGGCTACGTATATTTTGTTGACTATTTTTTTTAGTTATAGGCATGTTATACATATTTATTTTAAGAGGTTTTTATCTTTTTTTAGCTCAAATTCCTACTGGCTTTTTATGTGGAATGGATTAACATTGAGTCTTATAATTCCTTTTTTGAAAGTATTTAATTTCAGCAACATTTACGTTAAATTGATTTTTGATATCATCCTTAATTTTATTTTCGTTTATGTATTAGTATTCTTACAAAAGAAGCTAATCAAGATAGAGATGCATTTGACATCACATCATTTCTGAATGGGATAACAAATAGATCTAATTTAGCAAAGTTTTTATTAAATACTATCTTCCCTTTATAGTATGGGGGGGCAGAAGGGGTATTGGCACATAATTATTTTTGTGATTCTGTCTCTTACAATCATATTCCCATTGCTGGAAGGAAAATACATTCTTACGCTGGACACTATTGTATCACCAACTTCTTTGCATGCAAAATCGTTCAGCGATTTTATCTATGGGGTGTGGGTAAACAGGCCTAATCTCGGAGAGCTAGGGATAGATGCATCAAGGATTCCCTTGCTTATTGTAAGCGTTGCATTAAAAAAATTGTTTCCAACGTATATATTACAGAAGCTGGAGATGTTCCTCATCTTTTTTTTATCGATGATGTCCATGTATTCATTGATAGACACAAAAAAATATCTACCAAAATATTTTGCAGCTTTTCTCTATGCAATCAATCCATTCACATACACTAGATTTCTTGCCGGCCACTGGAGCTTATTATTGGGATATGCTATCCTGCCATATCTATTAAAAGAGCTTTTAAGAAAAGAGTTAAGGGTAAAGAACATTGTTTTGTGGCTATCACTAATATCGATATTAAGTACGCATATATTAGTAATGTCCTTTATTGTTATGCTGATCTTTATCAAAAAGCCATTAAGAAAATATGTATCAATAGCATTTGTGTTTATACTCTTAAATATTTACTGGATATATCCTGTAATTTCTGCAAAAACCATAACAATATCAACAATAGATTCAGGAGATACAGAAGCTTTCATGTCAAGGAATCATTTTGTAAATATACTCTTCACAAATGCAATGATGTATGGGTTTTGGAGGGCAGAGGCATATTTTATGCCAAGCATATATCTTTTAGTACCTGTTTTTATTATCATACTATATCTTGCTGTTCATGGAGCCATTGCCGGAAAAAAAACCAGATTTGCATTAATGGCTGTAGTATCATTAGTATTGGCGGTTGGCATCGCGCATCCTTATACAGAAAAAATATTCCAGTTTCTGTTTAATATTCCATTAATGAGAGGCTTTCGGGAGCCCAACAAGTTTGTAGCATTGCTTGCCTTATCATATTCTGTAATGGGGGCATATGGTTTAAACAAAATCAAGAGGTTTAGGGCAGTTCTTTTATTGCTGCCTTTTTTATTTACACCACTCCTTTTTATGTTAGACACCCAAATAAAACCTATAGATTACCCTCCTGATTATTATGAGATGAATACTTTTATAAATGAGGATAAGAATGAATTTAATGTATTGTTTCTGCCATGGCATCTTTATCTTGATTTCAGGTGGATAGATAACTGGGACAAAAGAATCGCCAATCCTGCTGCAATATTTTTCGATAAACCTGTTATACAAGGAGACAATATGGAGATATATCCAGTTTATTCCCATTCAACAGATCCCATAAGTAAGTATATAGAAAAAAATATGGATTCAGCAAAAAATCTGACCTTGATTAATGTGCAGTACATACTTATAGCAAAAGAGTACAATGTAAGCATAGAGGATGCAGAATTAATAAAGGAAACAGAAAACCTAAAGCTTTTGAAAAATAACGAAAAAACCTATAAATTTATGCAGTCAGATGACTTAAAAAAGTTCAGAAAGCTTGATTATAAAAAAATAAGCCCGATAAAATACGAGGTTAAGGCTGACAGCAAATACATAATATTTACTAATGGGTACAATGAGAACTGGAGATTAGATGGACAGAAACCATTAGAAGGGTATCCTGTAAATATATTTCTTAATAAAGGTACAGAATTAAGCTATGTTAGATTTAATGGGATATTGATAGGATACCTAGTTTCACTGATTGTTTTTTGGTTTGTTGTTTTGATGTGATTTTTCTAATTGAGACAGGAGGGATATATACAACAAGATATTTTACTTTATTGGATGAGCTGGTGTAAAATTAGCATTTTAATCTCTTGAAAACATCATATTTAGAGAATAATTATTAATAACTTAATCAGTATCCTTATTAGTATAAAACAAAGCCCAAACTGGATAATGGTCTGAAATAGTCATTGCCTGCTGTTGCGTTAAACCAAAAAAAGAATCAAACCTGAAAACTCCAGCCTTCCCGGCATAATCTTCCTGGGTAAATTGCTTCTTGAAAACAATCCGGTCATAGGTATTGGAGTTTTTTGCAACAGTTGTATCTTGGCTGTCATCAATAACCCAGTTATACTGCGGCCCCCTAAACCCATTGGTTATTTTTTCAGAAAAAGAGTCTCCGTCCGCATTAAAATCACCCAGAACTATAACATCCTTGTCATCAGCAAAATAATTATCAGCATCTTGCATGACATATTCCAATGCCATAACTTCCTTCTCAGCATTTGTTGGTCTTGTATGGACATTAACAAGGATAAAATCGAAATTAGCTGACCTAAATTGGGCAATAAAAGGATCCCTCTCAAATAAGTTGTAGCTGTCTGCCCAAATAAATGATTTCCCTGTATATTCTATTTTTTTTGTATTGTAGACAAAGGCGTACTGCTCTGCTGCAGACTCTTTCCCCACCCTAGGGCTTATGACAAAACTATAAGATCTGCCTCTGGCATTAAGCGCTGCCACAAAATAAGGAATCGTTTCTCCCTTTATATCACTAACCTCCTGGATTGCTGTTATATCATACTGCTGGACAATATCTGTCAGCACCCGCATAACATCTGCCTTCTCACTTTTTGTTTTGCCAAAATCTCTGATGTTGAATGAAGCTATAGAAATAGTTGAATCTATTGAGTCTTCCAGCGAAAAACTGATATTAGGTTTTTTCAGCGCTGTTTCTTGCCTGGTAGGGTTCATCTTACTATCAGTAGACAAGATAGTTGCCATAAATACAGCCACGTACAGAAACTTTCTCATAGACCGACAGAGGCAGAGATATGTTTTTAATGATTTCTTTTATATTGACTAGTGTTAAAAGTTCATTCATTCTGTAGCTTAAGTAAAAAGATTTACTTGAGTAGGATTTTCACAAAATTTCATCATCATCCTGTGTCGAAAGAAAATATATTCTCTAGTTGAATAATATTTATATATACCCCTAGTTTCACAAATTTACAAAGAGGTGATAGTGGTCACCTCAGTTGATTCTGGGGTAAAGGGGGTGTTTTTAATGAAAAAAGGGATGCTATTTGTTATTGGATTAGCTCTAGTTCTTAGTTCAATTGCCTATGCAAATGAGCAAGTTAAATCATATCGTTTGCCAATAACTGGCATGTCTGCAACATCAGTTGATAACTGTAAAAAGGTTCAGACTGATAAAAGTAAAGAGATTATATTTAACAGTACAATTGTCTGCTGGAATATCGCTGACAGCGCATATTATGATGCATGGATAAAGGATAACATAACACTTATAATTAAGGGAGAAATCTTTAGAGGTGGAACATTGTCTTCAAAAGGTGATTTGTATTGGAGTGGAAATAATATTTATCAAGATAGCCTTACTAATTTCCAATCTAGTTTATATTCAGATGAAGGCTCAGCCTTTATTGGCAGAATAGAAATTCAATTGGATGACAGTCTTGGGAGTGAAAGTAGTTATGGTGTAATCTCAGTTGAAGGAATTATAATGGATAATAACGAGCAAAGAATATCAGCTTTGGAATCATGGAAACAAACAATATCAAGTACGATAGATGTTATACAAACTCAGTTAGCATCCCTAAAACAATGGCTCTCTTATTGGAGCTACCAGAATGATAGCATATGCTCTGCTATTGATAATGAATGCATAAACACATCATGCACTGACACCTGCAATAAAGGAACAAAGGGATGCATGGATTCAAATACCAAATGGAGCTGCCAGATGCAAAATGATGGTTGCTACGACAAGATTGGGGTAAATTGCGGCTTAGGAGCAAACTGTGAGAATGGGGAGTGCATAGCTCCTGTCACGGAGGAAAAAGTAATCTTCAGGACAAATGTAATGGACGGTAATTATTATGGATGCACTTTAATCTCAAATTGCTGGATTGCGATAGACATGAATGGGGACGGTAGCTTAGAGGCCATGGGTTTTGACGGAAAGTCAACCAGCTGCCACAGTGGAACTGTTAAGATGAATACGCCAGAGGGTTATCTTGTTATAGATTATGGCTTATCCACAAAAATAGCAATATGCGACAGCAACCATAAGGAAGCTAGATTTAGTACAGCCAGGACATCAAGTGGTAAGGAGCTTTCTTTAGATCCAACAGAGCCGTATAAAGACAATAACCAGGAAGTATACAGCACTTCCTCAACCAATAGCACTATTCCAGATGGAGCTAATCCATCTGTCAATATAAGCATTGGTTTAGTTCCTGGTAAAATCTAAAGATCAAGCTCTTCAATCAACCCTAGAATGTGTTTATATTTTTCAAGATAAAGAAAGCCCTTGTCAGTTAGTGTTATGTACTTTTTTCCTTTATCATCAATAAGTTCCTTAACAAATCCTTTTAGAGTGAGCTCCTTATAATAGTCAGAAAAACTATTTGATGACAGATTAGAATACCTAAGCAAAGGGGTTGGTTTAATGGAATTATGGCTGTCCCGGATAATATTAAGTATATCGAATATCACTTCCAAACGATCTCTTTTTCGTTTCATAAAATTATGTCAAGGATACCCAACCCTTCTCAGGATGGGAGGAATGACATTCTCCATTATTTATATCACAACCCACTGGACATCCATCTGCATAACCTATATAAAATAGCAATATTCGTATATAATTATGAAATCTACGCTCAAGATTCCTGCAAATAAACTGTTTCTTGATACTATGCAATATTCCGAAGTAATCTCTTATATTACTTACAAATCTATGCAAAGAGGGATTAAAATAAATCCATCTCACACAAGCCAAATCTATTCCAACTGTGGAAAACGTGGTACACGTTCCAAAGGTTTTTTTGTTTGTTCCCATTGCAGTTATTCCCTCAATGCTGATTTAAATGCCAGTCTTAACCTGGCTAGACACCAAAGCATGACTGATGGTGCTTGGGTTGCTCTAACACAGCCACACATTCAAAGTGATGATGATTATTGCGCAACTGCGGTTGAGCTTATGGACAAAAGCCCACCGTAAGGGGTTATGTTACTTAGCCCACTTGGTAACCCTGTGGTATATTATGATGAATACGACTAAAGAGGCTGCCTGAAGGATGAGTTTCATTCCAAAATGGAACAAGCCCCTTGGCTCCATAGCCCACAAATTGAATAGCCAGAATATTAAAATCAAAATATAAAATATTTTTATTTGAGGTATTTTTTTGACTTTCCTATGAGTAATAAAACTCAAAATAACTGCAACGACTAAAAGTACTGACTGAAGATCAAACAAAATTTCATAAGACCTTGTAAAAAGAGCCACAGCCGATAAAAGTACAGCAACAAGATGACTTGAGATTAACAGGTAAGTCTTATGTTCCTTCCAAAGTGAGCTAAACAAAAGGTAAAATATTCCAATTGTGCTGAAATACCCCACTGGAAACAATAATAACGGGGGGAAAAAAAAGAGTCTAGGTAGGTCTAAGTCAAATGCCCTGTCAGAAAACATTATTATGCTAAAGAGAAGTCTTAATGCATAAGACAATCCAAAAAATAAGAATGCATCCCTAAAATATTTTATGCCTTTGTGTTTCGTTAGAATATAGCTTTCCCTCGTTTTGAAATAGATCAAAAAACATAGAAAAACAACTAAAAAAGTGTATAGGAATTCTGACCCAAACCTTATTAATTCAAAAAACGGATGCACGACCATAGATACCACCTTTATAATTCAGTATTTAAATCTATTTATAAAGGATGTGGACTTCAAATGTATATTTGGTCTTCTTCTTGTTTAAATATGGGTATGCTATATCTTCTAAAGATTTATGAAGAAATATGCAGGGTAGCTTGGTGAAATATCCGGTATTTTAAGATAATAAGGTTAATAAAAATGGAATCAATTATTAAAACGATAATTCAGGACATAATCTCTAGATTAGACCCATATGGGTTTACCTATATAAAAACACAAGGAGGTATAAGAAAATGAATAAAGTACCAATAGTGGGATTAGCGGCTTTAATTTTAGTAGGATTAATTGCCGTAGGGGTGTTTGCTTTGTCCTTAAGGGGAATGGGCAAGGGAAACATGTTTGGAACTAGTGATGCAGCAAAAGAAGCCTTAAAAGCAGGTGATTATAAGGCTTATATGTCTGCCCTTGAAGAGCAATGGAACTCTTTCAAAGCCCAATTGACTGAAGAAAAGTTCAAAGAAATGGTTGCACAATATAATCAAAGTGCACAAAAGATGGCTGCTATTGAAGCAGTTAGAAGCCAGGTCAAACAGGCTATCGATAACAAAGATTACAATGCATGGAAAGAAGCCATTGGAAATTCGACTAGCGCAGCAAAATTAACAGAAATGATTACAGCAGAAAACTTTGACAAATATGTTGAAATGCAAAAAGCATTACAAAATAAGGACATTGAAACAGCTAAACAACTAGCACAAGAGATTGGTCTTAAAGAACCTGCCATAGGGAAATTTGGGCATTATAGGGGCAATTTTAGAATTAATCCATCTTTAAAATAGAGGGATTAATTCTCTCTTTTTTATTATTTTAGGAGGATTTAAATGCAAAATTCAATAATCTTTTATACAAATGGACTCTACGTCCATCTTATTTATAAATTGAAAAGGCAAAGAAGAACAAATATTGATTGGTAAGGGAATCAAAATGAAAAACATCCTGACTTTATTTTTTGTATTAATCATGTTAGCTATTTCAGTGCTCTCAGGTTGCAATTCAGGAAATCCTAATTTTAGCGGAAGACAGGGTTTAGGACCAGCTGCTCTACAAGGCGGTTGGCAATCCAATAGAACTAGAGGTTTTAATCTTACTGAAGAAGAGAGGCAAAACATGATTAATCAGAGACAGCTGCTCGCAGTCGAATCATGCCAAGGCAAAAATGAGGGTGATAATTGCCATATTACTGACCCAGGGAGAAATGTTAGTGGTGTTTGCAGCTACAGAAACAGTACTTTAGTTTGCGCGCCTAACAGACCTATGAGGCAAAGATGAGCCAAAATACTATGCTTCTTCATCTGGACAATGTTTGGAAGATTTATAAGATGGGAGAAGTTGAAGTGCCCGCTTTATGTGGAGTCAATGTTGAGGTAAAGAAGGGCGATTTTGTGGCAATAATCGGAGCCTCTGGAAGCGGAAAATCCACAATGATGAACCTCATAGGTTGCCTAGATATACCATCCAGAGGAACTATATTTTTGAAAAATCAGGATATAACTAAACTGTCCGAATCAGATTTGGCAACCCTGAGAGGAAGGACAATTGGATTTATTTTCCAGCAATATAACTTAATACCCTCAATCACTGCTTTTGAAAATGTTATGCTTCCATTGGAATTTTTAGAGATTGATGAAAAGATTGCGTATGAAAAAACCAAAAAAATCCTTGAGGCTGTTGGATTAGGAGATAAAATATACAATCTGCCAACCCAGCTATCTGGCGGCCAGCAGCAAAGGGTTTCAATTGCTAGAAGTCTTGTAACTGACCCTGAAATAATACTTGCAGATGAGCCAACAGGCAATCTTGACTCAAAAACAGGGAACGAGATTATGCAAACTTTCAAAAATTTATGGAAGGAACAGGGCAAGACAATCATTATGGTAACCCATGATCTTAGACTGGCTAAATATGCTCATAGAACTATTGAACTGCAAGATGGAAAAATAGTAAAAGGTGGTTAAAAATGAAAAAAACAATTATAATATGTATTTTGATATTGGTAGGAATTGCGTTTAGTGTTTCAGCGCTTAATGATAAGATAATAAGTTTGAGTCTTGTTAATCAGGATCCCATGCCTGCATTGGCAGGACAGTTGGTGGAACTACGTATCGGAATTGAGAATCTGGGAGCAGATCCTGCAGCTAACTTAGTTTTAGAGTTAGTTCCCGAATACCCCTTTGGCTCAGTACAGGGAGAAAGCTATGTTCAGAAGATAGGCACGATAAATGCAGGCCAGAAAGGAACCAATATGAAAATTATTGCTTTTAAGGCGCTAGTTGCACGGGAAGCGACTGCTGGTCAGTATGCATTAACAATTAAAAGCTACACTGAAGGAAATGCAAATGCATCAATCCAAAAGACATTCAATGTGGAGGTTGAAAGTCAGGAAAGTGCTGAAGTAATCTATATTGACCAGGTTGAATTAATACCTGGAAAGATAACACCTTTGAAATTTACTGTGAATAATGTTGGATCCTCACCCCTAAGGGATCTAACCTTTCAGTGGGAAAACGCAGATGATATAGTTCTTCCTGTTGGCTCGGATAATACCAAATATATTAAATATATTGATGTGGGAGGCAGCGCAGAACTTGATTTTAATGTTATTGCAAGCGCAACAGCAACACCTAACCTCTATAAGCTGGACCTTACATTGGACTATTATGATTCTACAACAGCGACATCTAAGCAAATCAAAACAAAGGCAGGGGTGTATGTTGGAGGGGCAACTGATTTTGATGCCGCTTTTTCAGGACTTTCAAGCGGACAGGCATCTTTCACAATATCTAATATTGGAAGTGTTGCGGCAAGCTCTGTTACAGTCAAAATACCAGAGCAGCCAGGATGGCGGGTCACTGGTACTAATTCTGTGATAATCGGGAATCTGAATGAGGGTGACTATACAATTGCAAGCTTTAACCTGCAGCAAACCGGTAACGTTGCGAACCAAAGCATAAGAACCAGAACCCAAAATAATACTTTGGCGCAAAGACCGAGTACTCAAGACCTAACTGTAGAAGTGGACATTATATATACGGATTCAAGAGGAAATAGGAATACTGTAATGAAACAAGTGCCTGTTGATGCCGCATCATTCAGGGCAGCTGCTGCCGCAAGTACTACAGGGACTACTACAGGCGGATTTGCAAGACGTAGGACAACAAGTACATGGCAGAAAATATGGAATATAGCAAGATGGCTGGTGCCTTTGATAGTAGTATTGGTTTTAGCCGTGCTAGGGTATAGAAAACATAAAAAAGAAAGGATGAAAAATCCTGACTATACTTATGGCAGACTGCTAAAAGACTCTTTTAAAATGTTCAAGAGAAAAAAGAGATAATGAAATTCCGCAAGGCATTCAAGCATGCGCTCCGCATGGTGCTGCATGCAAAGGTAAGAAGCTGGCTTACAATACTTGGTATTGTAATCGGGGTAGCTGCAGTGATAGCCATTATCTCAATTGGGCAAGGATTAAAAGTAGAGCTAAACGCCCAGCTTAACAATCTGGGAGGCGACCTTCTGACTTTAAGAGCTGGAACATCCAGGGCTTTTGGATTTGGGCCAGGAGGCGATTTTGGAGGAGGCACAACAGCAACTACAAAAGAGATTGTGCTTGACAAAACTGATGTACAGGTTTTGAGAGGAGATGAATACATAAAAGTATTTGATACCGAGATAAGCGGAAGGGCGGATGTCTATTATGTAGCTGAAAAAGGCTCTGCATCCATTGAGGGTGTGGATCCGGCTACATGGTCGCAAATTACTACTTCTACACTGGGGCAGGGCAGGATGCTTGGCCCGGCTGATACAAATGTCATAGTTGTTGGCGGCAGAATCGCAAATGGTTTTTTCAAAAGCCAATTAGGGGTTAACCAGATGCTGACAATAGGAAGCAGGCTTTTTCGGATAGTTGGAATACTTAAAGACGACTCATCATCAATTTACATGCCGATAGATGCAGCCTATGAAGTTATTGCAGACAAGACAAAAGATGTATATGATACAATAACAATCAAAATAAAGGATGAGAACCAACTTGATCTAGCTATTGCAGATATCCAGCAGAAGCTTGCCATAAAGAGGCATGTGCTGAACAAGAAAGCGGATTTTTCAATATCATCAAATAAAGAGAGACAGCAGCAAAGGGCCCAGGTTGCGAGTTCTATGACAACATTCCTGACAGCCATTGCAGCTGTTGCATTGCTTGTGGGTGCTGTTGGGATAGCCAATACAATGTTCACATCAGTTCTTGAAAAAACAAAAGAGATTGGTATCATGAAAGCAATTGGCGCAAGGAATAAAGATATACTAACATTATTCCTTCTAAATGCCGGATTAATAGGATTCATAGGGGGGATTATTGGGATAATATTTGGAGTAATACTTTCAGCATTCATGCCTGCCCTGATGGGGAGTTCCGGAGGGGTTCTAGGCAGATTTGGGGTCGTGGGAGTAATAAGCATTAAGACAATCCTAATGGCATTGGGAATCTCTGTAATTATAGGTATGGTCTCAGGTGCAGTACCTGCTTACCAGGCTTCAAAGCTTAGACCAGTGGATGCGCTTAGGTATGAATAAAATTATTTGTTGAAATTCTATTGATTTACTATCTTCAAATAGGATATATAGTCGTCCATTGGTATTTATTTTTGGACTAGTTATTTTTTAGAAAGTTTGATATTACAAAATATTATATAACACATTTATTGCCTTAAATATATATATCCCAATTTATAAATATTTAAATATTTATTCTACTTCCTAGTGATATTTTAATTTAACTATCCAAAAATAGTTAATAATTGGGGGTAATAAGATGAATAAAAAGATAATGCTTTTTATTATTATAGCGGCATTGATATCTGTTTTTGTTTTGGCAATCAGCAATTTAACTGAAGAACAAAGGGGATTCTACAACTCATGCAAAAGGAATTGTTCTACAGATAAGATGCTAGACAAAAAGCAATGCAATGATGACGCATCAGGATGCAACAGATTATGCGCTACAGAGCTAACCAATAAAACTCTTGAATATCAAGCTCAATATAGAAATTGCACAGATGAATGCGGTTTTAAAATTGCTGCAAACCTGACCAAAAAGGAGGTAAACCAAATCACAAGAATGTGCAGAAAAAACTGCACTCTAGAGCTACAGGAAACCAGAACAGCGGCATTTTCAAATCACCGAGCATGCAGAGGAACCTGCCAGGATGCAAAGAATGATTGCAAGAAAGAAGCAAATGAAGTTGAATTGTTATGCCGAGACAACTGCACTTATGCTGCATCTAAATATATTGGCAATAAAACAAACAGGGATAATGAAACTGATAATCATAACGAAACGCAGCACAATGATACAGAAAACAATACAACGATAGCAAAGATATTTTGTGTTAGCGTCAGACCAACTACATGCACTAATGAATACGCACCTGTTTGCTCAAACACAGAAAAGGTATACAGCAATGGCTGTGTAGCGTGCCAGAATAGGAATGTTAAATGGTATACTCCTGGATTATGCAGTCATTGATTTTTTAAGGATTAATTTTTTCTTAATAAAATATTTTATTAACTTTTGTACAGTGTTTAATTTATGGTAGAAGCTTATGCATAAATTTGAATTTTTTTCAAAAACTATATAAACTCATTCCATCTAGTTCTGTTTGGAGCAGATGAAAAAAATATTGTGGCTTATTAGTTTTGTAATGATAAGCGTTCTATACGGAAGTTTTGTTAGCAGCGAAATTCTTAAATTTGGAGAAAATAATGTTGTTGCTTATGTGATAGATCAGAAACCTTTGACAGTACAGCTAAAGGGTACAACATATCATATCCTTCGGACTGCCCGATCAACATGGATCATAAATAATGAAGAGATCCCTGAAGTAATGGTAGGTGTTCCTTACTCTACAAGGAATAGAGCAAACTTCACTTATTTAGGCATGCAATCTAAACTATATAAAATCAGGATTGATGCGCCAAGCCCATGCGGGAATGGGATTTGTGATAATAATGAATCATGCTTAAGTTGCCCATCCGACTGCGGAGAATGCTGCAAAGACAGCGATGGAGCCAGTGTTTACTCAAAAGGAATAGTCAATGCTGGTAAACTAACCTATACAGATGACTGTAAAGATATGAGCAGTGTTAATGAATATATCTGCGATGGAGGAACTGCTAGGATAGAAATAATAAGCTGCCCTGATGATGAGAAATGCGATGATGGGATTTGCATAAAACAGCCAATAATAACTGGTGATGTGGTTATGAGACAAGAACCTAACAATATTTGGGAGTCATTTATTAATGCGATATCTAGGCTGTTTGGAAAATAATTACGATTTCAATAAAAGAAAAACTAGATCCATGTCTATTATTTATTCCTGATTCTATATTTCTCTATCATCTTAACAGGGTGATAGCTTTCCTTGGCTTTTCTTAGGCCGGGAATACCAAGATCCTGCTCCCGATTCAAGTATACTGTTTTTTCTGAAAGAGCAGAAGCAAATTCCTTTAATACATATTGGTAGATTCCCTTATAGTTTAAATCACCTTTTTCAAAATGCTCTACATATGTATCCTCATTTAATTTTTCCCCTATTGCAAATGCTGCAAGTTTGCCTTTTATTCTTATACATGTTCCGCAAAGGTTAAATTCCTTAAAATTAGAGAGAGCCTCTAATATTGCCTTGTTCTCATCTGATAATAGCTTGTTATTTTCACAGCTCCTAAGGTTACACCATTCCTGCTGCAATCTAAAAAAGTCATTAACATTGGATTCAGTTAGCCTGCAGACTTCCGGATTGTATTTTTCTGCCTGCTTTACAAGATTTCTTTTTGGCTCGAATTGATTTCCTTTTAGTTCACTTAAATCCCTTAGGCTATAAACATAGTCAAACATGTCCCTTTCTTCTTCTACTAAAAATTTATTTGACAGAAGCATAGCAACTGATTTTTCAATCCTTTCAAAAATCATATCTTTCTTCTCTTTTAGTAATTTTTCCATAATTTTTTCAGGTGTTTTTCCTATAGGTTGAAGAAATTCGTTCTCAAAGGAAATAATCAGATGTTCATCTAATAAATTAAACATATAATCTTTTGATGTTCTCCATGAAAAAAGATTGGTAAAAGTGAGTTCTGAGATTTTTGGTGGGAATCTTTTGAAGAATTCATCAAATATCTTTTTATCACTAAGTTCTAATGTCTTAAAAGCCATATCAGTTGGTAATCCATGGGCATTTAAATAGATTATCTATAAACGAATCACAAATAGGATTATTATGAATAAGGTATACTATATTTTACATATTATATTTTACAGTACAATAATCTTTAAATATAATTTGCCTATTCTTAGTTACTAACAATTAGTAGTTATTACCTACTGCTGTGATAAGGTAGTAACATTTGGGGGTGCAAAATGCTAAATAAAAAAATCTCTATTCTGTTCTTAATCATTCTATTTATACCTCTTACCTATGCGCTTAGAGGCTCATTGGGGAATGCAAGGGCTGTTGTCTATGTGAATGCAACTCCTGAGAATCCTGTTGTTATCTCCAGAAGCATTCTAGTGAGTAATAAGAATGATATTGACATAAAGGTAGATATTTCTCCTGACGTAAAGTATGCAAGCTGGGTTAATGTCATCGACAAAGAGGTTGTTCTAAAGCCGAATGAATCAAAGAAAGCAAAATATGAAGTAACTATAGCTGGAGGCGGATCCTTTGAAATAAAGTTCAATGTTGCATTTATGCCAGCTGATCCAACTGTAAAGGACAACAGTGTTGGATTGCTTTCGGTTCTTACAGTAATTTCACAAGGCCCACCAATTGAAGCGCCTGTAGAAGAGCCAACTGAGCAGCCATCTGAGCAACCTGTAGGAGAGCCAACAGAGCAACCGACAGAGGAAACGCAGCCTAATGCAGAAGCTTCTACAGTAAATATTAACGTGGGCAACCATCCCATAGAATCTCCGAAAGAAACTCAAAAAGAAGTGACCACTGGCAGAAAGCCCTATCTAGGCTATATAATCATGGGATCAATTGTACTGGTAGGCTTAGGGATATTCTTTTTGGTGCAGAAGCTAAGATGAAAATAAGATTTTTTATAATGGAATTCTTGTTTTTGGTAATCGTATCAGGATTTGTTTTAGGTGCTGATTTAAAAGTTGCATATATAGTGAATACTGCGCTTAGCGCTGAACAAGCCATTACACAGAATCTTCAGTTACTGGGATTCAGCGTTGATGTAATCACAAATGACAACATAGGCAAGGTAAATCTGTCCAACTATATGTTTATGGTCATAAACAATGACGTTTTTAGCAATTATGACAAAATACCTGTAAATGAATTTCCTGCTATTATTCTAAATAAGGATTATATGGATGAATGGCACTGGGTTAAGTATATTTCCCAGAAAACATCAAGTCAGCCGATAACTGGATATGTAACAGACCCTACTTACTTCATTGCACAGGGTCTAACCAGCTATATCCAATTGTATACTGTTGCTAATTATGGTGGTAAAGATATCATTGCATACTATCTAAACAAATATGTAAAGGCCACAAATATCAAAAGCATTGTAGGAATAGATGACAGCCCTGATTCTGATAAGAACAGCGCATTAATAGCGACTGTAGTTCCAGGTACGCTCTTAAGAGACGGATACTCTTCAAAGGTTAAATCTGTTTTTTTCGGAATCTCTGAAAGCAAGTATTGGACAAATACTACTTCGCAATTGTTCAGAAGGTCTGCCATGTGGCTAGTTACAGACACAATCCCTCCAATAATATCAAACATAACCGTGATCAATGTTACAAATCAGTCAGCAAGGATAATATGGGACACAGATGATAGCAGTAATGCAACCATCAAATATGGCACGAATTTAGTTATTAAGACAACAGAATTTGTAAAACACCATGAGATATATCTTACTGGCCTTCAGGAAAAGACCCTCTATCACTATAATATAACATCATGCAACGACAAGGGCTATTGCAGCGAGAACGGTCCATATAGCTTCACTACAGTGGATTTGACTCCTCCTACAATATTATCTAATTCAGTTACTGAGCTTACCAATTCTTCAGCTAAAATTTTTATCAGGACAAATGAGGATTCCAGGGTAATGGTCTACTATGGAATTTCAATTGCAGACCAATATACCTCAATATCAGAATTAGGAGTTGAACATAATATTGACATACAAGCTTTGCAGGATAAGACCATTTACAAATACATAATCATGGCATGCGACGCATACAATAATTGCCGCAACTCATCTATCCAAACATTTACAACTTTTGATTTCACCCCTCCGAATGCAGTTCAGAACCTTATCTTAGAAGTTATCCATGGGCATGATATTGAGGTCAAATGGGATTTGCCAAGTGGAGAAAAACCTTCAATCTATAATATATACACAGCAAATGAATTGAATAGCTTTGATTTTAAAAAGCCTGCTGGTTCTACGATAAATACTTTCTATATTGATGGGAATACATCAGATCACAGAAAATATTATGTGGTAAGGGCACAGGATGCGGCAGGAAATGAAGAGTCCAATCAAAATATTGTTGGCAAGTATGATTTGGAATTAAAAACAGGCTATAACCTGGTTTCATTTCCCTTAATCCCATTTAACAGTAATGTCAACGAGGTTATGCATCAAACCGCTTCATACCAGCCAGTCTCAAAGATTACAAGATATTCAAACAAAAGTATGGAAACTGTTGCATTTGACGGTGCCCTATGGAGCAAAGATATTGACCTAAATGCATTGGAGGGCTACTTCTTCAAGTCAGGTTATTCAACCTACTTTACCATTGTAGGGAATCCAATAACCTCAACACGACTTGAATTGACTAGTGGATTAAATTTAGCTGGGTTGTCATTGTTTGAAGAAAAGGGCATAAGCAATGTTTTTCCGCAATCACCAACTCAATACAATGTTACAGAGATTGCCAGCTGGAATAATGGCAATTATGATATCTCAACTTATTATCCTGCAGCAAATAACTGGTTCAGTGTAAATAATTTTAGCATCAAATCAGGAGCTGCATATTGGATCAAGGTAAAAAATAATTTCGAGGTAGAGGTAAAATGAGAAAACTAAGCGTAATTGTGTTATTTTGTGTAATGGTTTTGAGTAGTGTTGTATACGCTGCTGACCATGTTTTGTTCAGCGAGCTCAATGTAAATCCAATGGGAACAGAGAAAGGATTAGAATTCATAGAGCTGTATAATCCCACAAATTCAAATATAAATCTGGCGGGGTGGAAAATAATTGGAAGTGGCGGCGGGGCTGACTTTGTCACGCAGACCATACCTAGCGGAATTATTAAACCATATGGGTATTTTTTAATAACCAATGGCCTAGCCTCATCATGGAACAGCGCATGGCCAACCCCTGATTTAAGATTAACCTATAACAGCTTATATAATATAGACAAGGGACTAAAGTTAGTTGATGCATCAGGTGTAGCAATTGATAGTGTTGGCTGGGGTGATCTTGCATTCTACCCTGACTTTTACGAAGGCACTGCATTATCTAACCCAATGGATGGGGTTTCTTTTGAGCGAAAACCAGGAGCGCAAGATAGTCTATGTGGTAATTGGATTGATACTAATGACAACTCTGCAGATTTTCTAACTAATAGCTCACCTAATCCTCAAAATTCAAATAATGCAACAGAAGAGCCATGCGGTCTTGAGCCAGAATGCTCAGTTGATGCTGATTGCAACAGTTTAACCAAAACCTACTGCAGTGGGGATTTGGTAATGCAGGCTACAGGGAAATGCAACAATTTAAGATGCATAGCAGAGACAACTCAGTTGCAGAACTGCAGTACTTCAGACAAAAAAGGTTGCGATGGTACTATGATCAAGACTGAGGATTATACTTGTTCTGATGCGCGATGCATTGTTAATCTTCAAACAACGGACTGTGACAATGGGTTATATTGTGATGGTGCTGAGACATGTTCTAATGCAGCCTGTGTAAAAGGCACTGCACCAGTCTGCTCAGTTAATAATTTGACCAGAATAGACACATGCACCAATAATCCAGATAATAATCCATTTACACGGGATTATAGAACTGCATTTACCTCAGTATGCGATGAGGTAAACAATAGATGCACAAGCGGCAATTCAACTATAGAACACACATGCGATTTTACCTGTGGCGCTGATTGTGAATCACAACCAGATTGCGGAGAAGGTTATAAGTGTGATCAGAATTCCTGCACCTGCGTACTAAGCGGGGAGCCTTACTGCGGAGATGGAATAAAAAATAATGATGAAGAATGTGATGGGCAGGACCTAGGAGGTAAGGCATGCGCTGATTTTGGTTATGACGGAGGAAGCTTAGCTTGCGATGACTGTGTTATCAACACAGATAATTGCTATGATGAAAATACAGACACTGATAGCGATGGAATATTAGACAGCAATGACAACTGTCCTGCAATTGCAAATCCATTGCAGGAAGATAGTGATCTAGATGGAATAGGCAATGCATGCGATACATGCCCTCTGGACCCTAAAAATGATATTGATAAAGATTCAAAATGCGGAAATGTGGATAACTGCCCAACAATTTATAACCCCAACCAAACAGATACAGATAAAGATGGAATAGGTGATGCATGTGATTTAGATAGCGATAATGATGGGATCAACGATACCATGGACATATGTCCTCTTGACAGAAATAATGATGTAGATAAAGACGGGATATGCGGCAATGTGGATAACTGTGCAAATATATCAAACGGTCCTCTCAGAGGGACTTGCACAATGGGGAATCTAAAAGCAAATTGCACCAAAAATGCAGATTGCGGGGACAAATATCACGGCGTGTGCAGCCTGAACCAAGAGGATTTAGATCATGATGGATTAGGGGATGCCTGTGATGCAGATGCTGACGGAGATGGATATGCCTCAACCGACAGATGCCCCCTTTATCCAGGATACAGAGATGCTGATGGGGATGACATATGCGGAAATCTTGACAACTGCCCAACAAAATTAAATAAGGACCAGGCGGATAATGATTCCGATGGTATAGGCAATGCATGCGATGTATGCGCAAATGATCCTTACAATGATATTGACAAGGATAATATATGTGGAGACATAGATTATTTAATAGGGGGCAAATCATCAATAAACACTAACATTGGATGCCTTAATTTAGGTGTTAATAATCAAACAAATCCCAATAATTTTGCAGGCAATGGCCTCGTCACCTTAAGAGAATGCAACAGGACACAACCCCTTGTTGAATTTGAATTTGAGTTTGGGATAAATTCCACACTGGATCTTTCAAGAGCTACAATCAATACAACAAATGGGGGGTCTGCAATCCTTGTGCAAAATATTGATCTTAGCTCTCAAAACAAAACAAAGACAGTGTATATTAATAGCGTTTTAGGAACAAATACAATCTGCGTAGATGACTCTGAAACAGCTTCATTGACAGTAAGCGGAGATTGTTCGAATGGTGTAAAGGTTGTATGCCCGAGTAATTCAAGCCAATATACATGTGAAAAAATCGAGAATGATACTATCTATAAGGTTAGCGGCTTAAGACACTCTGCTGTTATGGAGTATAGTTATAGTGCTCCATCATCTGGAGGGGGCGGCGGTGGGGGTGGAGGAGGAAGAAGAACTTCTACATGCGCTGAATCATGGTCATGCACAGAGTGGAGTGCTTGTCAGCCAAATGGCCAAACAACAAGAACATGCACAGATGCAAATAAGTGCGGCACTGCAATTTCCAAGCCAGTGGATGAAAGGTCCTGTTTTTATAATAACAAAAAAACAGAGATTGCAGTTCAGGAAGCTCCCATAAAAGAAGAGAATACGCCTCAACCTGCAACTAAGGCTGAACCAGTAAAGCAAGAAACACCAACTGAAGTAACCAAAGAGGCAGGGGGTCTAGGAGAAGTCACCGGAGCATTCTTAGGAGGTGCTTTAGGAGGCAAGGGAGGGATTATTGCAGCCATAGTACTTGTTATCGTTATTGCAGCAGGATTAATTACATTGATGTTAAGGAAAAAACAATGAAGCAAACTAGCAGACTAATCATTGGAATAGTTTGTATGGTTTGTTTAGCTGCAGCTTCGCAGGCTGCAACGCATGTAGTGATTAGTGAAGTACTATACAGCCCTTTAGGGGAAGAAAACAAGGAATGGATTGAGCTATATAATCCAACCAATATATCAGTTGATATAAGCAATTGGAAGTTGTACAGCTATTTTGATGATTATCCAGAAGCTGTAATATCCCAAGGTAAGGTTATCATAGCCCATTCTTATTTCCTGATTGGAGACATAGCATGGAATGAAGATTGGGCAAGCCCTGATATCCAAGACGATATATGGCTTTCAAACAGTGATGCAGGTGTAAGACTTGCTGACTCAAATGAAGCTACTATAGACATGGTTGGCTGGGGTGAGGCTTCATATATCCCATATGGCTATTATGAAGGACAGCCCCATGCAATAGTTGCAGAAGGCCATAGCCTACAAAGAATAATCAATTCTAACTGTAATGCTCAGGATACAAACAATAATTTTGCAGATTTTATTGATGAGGCAGCACCTTTTCCTAAGAATTCAAATAACACATGTGAGCCCGGAGCATGTGGAGATGGAAAGATTGCATCAAATGAATTGTGCGATGGCTCTAATCTTAATGGAAAAACTTGCCAGGATTTTGGATACATTAATCCAAATACCTTAAGATGCAGATCAGACTGCATGGCATTTGATACATCCGGATGCATTGCTGTATGCGGAAATGGAAATTTAGAGCCAAAAGAAGAATGCGATGATGGCAACCTTGTTAATGGTGATGGGTGCACGAACTTATGCAAGAAAGAAAATGTAACATGCGGGGATAATGTAATAAGCTTAAATGAGATATGCGATGGCTCTAATCTAAATGGAAAAACCTGCCTTGATTACGGTTTTTCTAATGCAGGTATACTAAGATGTTCTTCAAATTGCTCAGGTTTTGACATAACTGGTTGCCATAGTGTATGCGGGGATGGCAAAAAGGAGCCTGGTGAGGATTGTGATGATAGTAATCTTGTAAATGGAGATGGATGTTCCTCAACCTGCATATATGAGATTGCACAATGTGGGGATAGCAGAAAAAATGGAAACGAAGTATGCGATGACACCGATTTAGGAGGGAAAACCTGCCTTGATTACGGTTTTTCTAATGCAAATACTTTAAAATGCGATTTGAACTGCTTAAGTTATGATACTACTAGCTGCCATAACATATGTGGAGACAGCAAAAAAGAACCTGGTGAAGAATGCGATGATGGCAATCTAAATGACGGCGATGGATGCTCTCACAAATGCGAGCTTGAAACCAAAAGTGACCTAAGCCTAAATTATATTAGGGGGAACATGATTATTGACGGAGTAGCAGCTATAAAAGGAACCCCCTATAAGGTAGAGGTTTTATCTGGAGATAATACAGGTAAAGCATATACATCTGTAACTGATGATGGCAATGTTCCTTCATTCTTATATGGAAATGGATTTTTTGACACAAGGGATCAGATTATTTTCACAACTGGCTCTAATTTCAGGATCAGTTCAAGCATATGCCAGGGCAGCTTTGAAGGACAATTCCTAAACGGCGGCAATGGAGACTTTTCAGATGGAAGCGTTTTGAATTTTGCATGTATTAGCCCCCCAGTCATCAATAGTGTGTATCACTTACCTTCTGAAGTTACCGAAATAAATGAAGTTACAGTATATGCAAATGTTACAGACAATTTTGCAGTTGATAAGGTATCTATAAATTACAGTGTTAATGGATCCATTTATTCAAAAGATATGATCTTAAATAATACTTACTCAGTAAATTTAGGAAAATTCAGCTTAGGATCTCTCATCGAATATAATATAATAGCTAATGACTCCTATGGCAATAAGGTATTTTCAAATAAGTACAATATAATAATAGGCCCATCTGACCTTGATGGAGATGGACTAAGGGATGCAGTTGATAATTGTCCTTTAATTAAAAACCCCTTACAAGAGGATAATGATCATGATGGCATTGGAGATGCATGCGACAATGATGATGATAACGATGGGGTTTTGGATATAAATGATAATTGTCCAAAGATTGCAAATCCCGACAAGGCAGATAATGATTCTGATGGTATGGGGGATGTATGTGATATCTGCGTTAATGACGCAACTAATGATGCAGATTATGATAGCGTTTGCGGATTATCAGATAATTGCCCAACAATTTATAACCCGAACCAAACAGATACTGATAAAGATGGAATAGGTGATGCATGCGATCCATGCCTTCTGGACCCTAAAAATGATATAGACGAGGATGGTGTATGCGGGAATGTTGATAATTGCCCAACAACATACAATCCCTACCAGGCAGATAATGATTCTGATGGTATAGGGGATGCCTGCGACATCTGCATAAATGATGCTAAGAATGATATTGATAATGATTCAATATGCGGTAATTTAGATAACTGCCCAACAAAATCTAATCCAGACCAGGCTGACAATGATTCAGATGATATAGGGGATGCCTGCGACATCTGCATAAATGACCCCAATAACGACATTGATAAGGATGAACTATGCGGGAATATAGATAACTGCCCAACAATGTACAATCCTGACCAATTAGATACTGATAAAGATGGAATGGGGAATGTATGTGACAATGATGATGATAACGATGGGGTTTTGGATGATTATGATTATTACCCATTAACCCCCAACAGATGGATCTTTGGGGATTTTAATGCAGACGGAAAGGTATCCCTAAGTGATCTTATTATTATTCGAAACGCCTTTGGCGCAAAACCAGGAGACTCTATTTGGGATCCTGACTATGATGTAAACCATGATGGGAAGATAAGCCTGGCAGATCTGATCATTGTAAGGGATAATTTTACCTAAGTTACTACTATAAAATACTAAAACCATAGAAAGATTTATAAATCGGTCTTTATTTACATCAACCTTCCTCGGGGGTATAATTATGAAAAACAATGTTTTGAAAGTTTTAATGTTTGCTATCTTACTCAGCATATGTTCAGCATTTGTTATGGCTGGTTCTGATATAAGTGTTAGTCCTGCGAACATAGTTACCCAGAAAGGAGACTCTTTTGTACTATCCATCAATATTAACACCAGAGATTTGATCCGTGGAGCAGAATTTGATGTTAATTTTGACCCCAATCTTCTGGAAATCAGTTCATACCAGATAGGCAATTTTTTAACAGCAGATGGCGCCACTGTTATAGACCTAAGCATATTTAATAATAGCGCAGGAATCTTTGAAGCAGTATCGCTAAGAAATCCGTCAACAGGGATAAATGGTTCAGGAGCTATAATTAATGTCACATTCAAGGTCTTAGCAAGAAATGGAAACAGCAGCATCCTAGTCTCAAATGTTGAATTAGCTAATAAAGATGGAATTATTCTTAATGTTACCAATGTATATAATGGCGCTGTTACCATAGTTACAAAACAGGGAGTTGTTATTAATGAGTTTATGCCAAATGCTGCCAGTGAATGGGTTGAGCTATATAATAATGAAAGTGTTCCAGTAAATATAAGTGGTTGGAGAGTTAATGATTCGGCAGCAGTAAAATATACATTTTCCAACACTATAATAGAGCCAAAGAATTATTTCCTGTTAATAAATAGTTTGGGTTTGGATATTGATGGAGACGCAATTTCCCTTTATAACGAGGAAGGTGCATTAGTGGATTCTCGGAGCTATAGTTCATCTCAACTAAATAAATCAATAGGTAGGATGCATGATGGATTGAATGAATGGGTCACATTTGATGTGCCTACACCAAATGCAACCAATAATAGGCTGCCTATTGGAGAAATAGCCACCCAAACAACAAATGAAGATACTCCTAAATCTTTCCTTTTACCAGATTACATAACTGATGAGGATAATGATGCTTTGGCATTCACATTGGTGCACGAGAATGTTAATGAAGTTAATTGTGAGATTAATGGCGCAAATGTTACTTTGGAGCCTGCACAATACTGGAATGGTATTGCTAATTGCACAGTAAGAGTTAATGATGGTTTTGGAACAATAGACAAATTATTTTTTATCAATGTAAATGCAGTAAATAATGCTCCAGTTATAAATCTCTCTCTATTAAATGGAATATCCTTAAACGAGGATTCTATAATCAGCGATACAAATTTAAGCAGGTATGTGGCTGATATTGACAATACATATGATGAAATCATATGGAGCTGTAATTCTAATGTAACAGATGTTATTCCTTCAGTAGACAGTCTTAAGAAAATGCTGAATATAACCGCGACAAACAACTTTAATGGTTTTGCGAGGATAAGCTGCACTGCCAGTGATTCCATTGCTACAGCAGCAGATTCATTTACTGTCTTTGTTAATCCTGTGAATGATGCCCCTGTAGTTGATTTATCCCCTTTGAGTGGAATGGATCTAGATGAAGACACAGAGATAGAAAATATTAACTTAAATAATTATGTTACAGATGTAGACAGCCCAAAAGAGAGCTTAGAGTGGAATTGCTATTCAAACCAGACTAATGCTACTGTAGCTGTAGACAATGTATTAAAGACGCTTAGTATATCTGCAAAAAACAATTTTTTTGGCATTGTGAACATTACATGCACCGCCTATGATTCAGAAAATTTAGGAAAAGGCTCATTTATTATCGATGTTTTGTCTGTGAATGATCCGCCTGTCATAAAATCATCAATATCTCCAATTAACTTTTTAGAAGGGGAATCTGTAACACTTAATTTGAGGGATTACGTATCTGATATTGATAACTTGCCTAGTGAGATATGCTGGAGTGCTTCAGGAACAACCAACCTCTTAATATATGGTAATGACATGTGCAGCAGCGCAACTATATCTACACTATCACCCACATGGTATGGCACAGAATCATTCAATGCTACTGCAAGCGATGGACAGGCCACAGACACAAAAACTGTGACAGTGAATGTACAAAGCATATTAAGCTTTAGTAACCTTATTGTTGCTATAGATGGTAGAGACTATCCTGCAAATAATGGAGATACAGTTGGGCCAGCCCATCCTGATTCACAGGTAAGCTTAAAGGTAAGGCTTAACAATAATTATGAAGACATTAATAAGTGGGTCGAGACAATTACAATAACGGCAAAGCTTGACAGCGCAATTGATGATGAAGAGACAACAACAAGACCCTTTGCACTAGATGGAACAGAGAATTCCTTGGAGCAAGCCATATTTAATCGTCTTCCATTGATTATAAATGAAGACAAGTATAATTTAACAATAACTGCTCGGGGAGTTGATTATAAACAGGTTACAAGAGAGGTCACATGGCATCTTTATCTCAATTATGTAACCGAAAACAGGGAAATAAGAATAAATAAAACAACTTTAATAGAACCAGAGTTAAGCTGTTATAGGGAAACAGAATTAGAAACCGAGCTAGTTAATTCAGGGGAAACAGTGCAATATGTTAATTTGACTTTATCCAACAATGAGCTGAATATACATAACTCTAAGATTGTGATTATGGATCCAAAAGCCACAGTAACAGAGACAACCCCTATTACGATTAATAATACACCTGCTCCAGGAACTTATCCAATTAATATAATGGCTGAATATGATGACGGTAAAGGAGGGTATGTAACTCAAAGTAAAAGTGTTAACTTAAAGATAGATAACTGCTTTAATATAGAGGATAAAAGCATGTATGAAAATGATGCAGCAGGAATTACAATTGATTTGTATGATTATGTAAACGACCCTGTATTAAGTGATAGTGAGTTTAGCTATAACATCACCAGTGAAACAAATGTAGGTGTAATTGATTGCACAATAAGCGGACATATCATCACATGCGCTAATCCTGCAACATATGGCTATTCTGACATAACTGTAAGTGTAGCTAAAGATTCATACACTAATTATGATAGCTTTAGGCTAACAGTCAAAAAGGTTAATTCTGCACCAATTGCATATGATGTTGAACCAGAAGGGAATGAAGATAATCCCCTTCAGATAATCCTTAATTGCACAGATGTGGATAATGATACTTTAACTTATACAAAATTAGAAGGGCCAAACCATGGTGTATTATCTGGCAGTGGAAGCCTGAGGGTGTACATTCCGAATGCGGATTATTATGGATCTGACTCTTTTTCATATAGGTGCAACGATGGGACAAATAACAGCAATACAGCACTTGTTGATATAACCGTTCATCCTGTTATGGATCCTCCATCTATTACTAATGCAACCCCTGAGGATAATATCCTGATTGGGGATGGGATTTCTCAAAATTTTGGCGTAACTATAGTTGATCCGGATCAAGTGCATCCGTCTGTAAATTGGTATGTAAATGGAGAGTTAAAACAACCAGGTAATAGCCCTTACTTTTCATGGGAATCTGATACTGATTTTACTGTTAAAGCCGAAATATCAAATGCAACTGTCAATAAGGAGCATACATGGTATGTTGATGTAAGCAAAGTGCCTGTAACCAGTTATTCTGGCACTATACAGGATGTTACAGAATATAATGTGAATGCATTCAGAAATCTAACTATATATAACAGCTTTGTAAAGATTGATTTTGGAGACAGGCCAATAGACTTAAGCCAGGTTGTGGATCTGGACAAAAGCCTTAGACTGGAAAAGGGGATTGCAGGGATAGATACTTCAGTGTTTAATGTATTTAAGGTACCGGCAACAGTAACAATGTACAATCTTCCATATACAAGCGTACCTACTATTTATTATAATCAGGGATTTAATGTTGCAGGGACACAGGAATGTCCTAGCAGTATATGTACTGTTATCAACTACACAGCTGGAACATTAGTGTTTAGCGTGACAACATTTAACATTTATTTTGTGACTCCTCCATCTAATCAGGCACCTGTCATTACATCAACACCAATAACTACTGCAGATGAAGATACCCTTTATTCGTATGACGTGGATGCTTTTGACGCTAATGGCGACTCGCTTACATACTCCCTAATAACAAAACCTTCCAGTGATATGGTTATTAACCCAACAACCGGATTAATAACCTGGACTCCGACTACTCCGGGAAACTATAGCGTCACTGTAGGGGTTTCTGACAGAAGCTTTACGGTTACGCAGTCTTTTTCAATTAATGTTGCAGCTAGCGAGCTAGGAAACGTGCTGGATATTCGAAGTGTTAAGGTAAAACCTACCACGGTAAAGCCAGGTGAAGATGTTACAGTAGAAGTAAAGATCAAGAACAAGGGAAACTTTGATTTGCAGAATATTGATCTAAATGTATGGTTTGAAGACAAGGATGGAAACATTCTGGAAGATGATAGTAATGATGATGTAGAAGACAGTAGCAATTTTGACCTAGGTAAGGGAGAAAATGAAGGTGATCTTAGCGGCAGTGATACGAAATTTACATTTACTATGCCGATTGATGTTGCGAACGGGGACGAATACTATGTTCATGTTGAGGCAGAAGGGACTGATGAGTATGGCACAATCTACAGGGATGTAGATCAATCAGAAAGCATTAGGTTTAAAAAAGAAAAACATGAAATAGAGATTAGAAGAGCAGAGCTAAACCCAACAGTAGCAGAATGCGAAAGAACAATAAACCTTGATGTGCAATTTAGAAACATTGGACAAAAAGATGAGGATGTTGACCTTACAATTAAAAACCCAACATTGCATATTGATGAAACAGAAAGCCTTACCCTAGACTCTGATCCTGATAGTGATAATAACGAATTTTCAAAATCTTACAGCTTTGTGATTGAAGGGGATGTAACGGAAGGAAGCTACAATCTAGAGTTAGTCGCAGAATATGAAAATGGGAATAAAAAGGCAACAAAAAATATCCCCTTGGACGTTAAGGATTGCATAACAACACAGGCCAGGGAGGAAGAACAAAAGGTATTTGAAACCACTGTTTCACCTGTAGTCCCATCTACAAGCGCTGTAACTACGGCTCCAGCAACAATATCATTTACAGAAACCTCTGAATATCTTACATTGCTGATAATTGGGATTGTACTCATAACAGGGGCAATTGTCTTCATAATTGGCTCTGCAATTATCTTAGCGAGAAGAAGATAAAGAGTGCAGTTCATTGCATAATTTTTTTGTCTTTTCCTTCGTTCTTTTTAATTTTTTATTTGCTTCTTTAACAAGAATCTTCAGGTACTCATCGTTAACCAATAATTTCCCATCTTTAATTACTGGAGTATCCATATTCTCTGTACTAACCAACTCCAGTATTATCCTATTGTGGACTGCATTTATCCCAGATCGCTTGAATCCAATATGTTTAGAGATTTCTATTAGCCTGGAAGCATCTTCCATTGTTTTGCAGCAAACATGCATTATCGTTGATTCTTCCCTAAACCAGACATCATTCTTAATATTATCATTCTTAAAATTAAGAATTATTTTATTTAGATTCTCTTTAACAGTCCTAAAATCAACTAAGTCATGGCTTACAAACAGCCATTCAACATTGTACTTTTTGTTATCTTCAGGAAATGATATCAATAATATCCTGCCGGAGCAGCTACTTGTGGTGTAATAACATGAAAAAGAATTTATCTTATCAACCAATTTCTTAATATCTTTATCAATAGCGCCTTTCTTTGATTTATCAATCTTTTCAAGGGCATTCTTTTTATCTAGTTCAAATCCCATAATAAAGCAGAATAAATAATAGAATTTAAAGCTTATGTTAAAAAAATATTACCGAGGGCTTTGTATGCTGTAATATACCCTGCTACCATCCCATCTACTGTAAATATTTGTCTCGCTTCTATACCGATCCTTCTTAAATGGGTTTCATATTCTGCTAAATTTTTTCTTAGTGCCCTATGGGCGTTTATACTTTTAGTAAGACCCCATTCGAGGCCTGTTGCATCGTAGTTATCAAACAAAAAACCATTGCCTTGATCAACTGAATCACCTAATGCGCGCGCATGAAATGGCACTATCTTCTCGGCATACCCACCGGTATTCCTATTTGTTGCTGTAGAGCAATATAGATTTCCGCAAATATCAATCTGGCCAAATGGTTCATACAATGATGCGCCAAAAACATCTGCTGAAGCGGCATACCCTAAGATGCTTAATGACTCATTAAATCCCTTATACGCAATCCTTCCATTGCTGGCGCATGCAATCCTCCCCATAACATCTGTCCAGTAAGAGTCCCCTGGAATGCCATCCCCTACTATAGCTATTTGAACATCAGGATTCCTGTCAACTATTTTTTGGGCAACTGCAGCCAGATGCTCAACACCTTTTTGCATGGGATCAAGCCTTGACGGCCAGTATAATAATATTGCTTGGGGGTCTTTTACTAAGCCCATCTGGTGCTGAAACTTCACCAAGTTTCTAGCCTTTGCGCGTAACAGGCCTCTCGTATTAGGTCCGAAACTCTCTGCAAGTCCTGGTGAATTAATATCTGGATTGGCTTCCTGATGTTCAGGATACATGTCTTCTGAGATACCATTGGGGATTGCCAGAACTTGACCAAATCTATTTTTAATCTTTGTTTCTTCCCGAACACTATAAGGGATAAAATGGTGTTCCATAAAATAGTCATGAAGAACCTCTTGCATGAATGTGTCCCCTACATAAGAGACCAGACTTGCATTTTTCACTGCAGTCGCTTGTGAATCCATTCCCCGAGGTGAAAGATACATCTTTTCCCGCAATTCGTCTAGCTGGATCCCGTGCATTAACCCTAAGGGTATATCATTTGTGTGTGTATTGTGTATTGTATGTAAAACGGGAATACCCCTCAGATTACAATAAGCAACAACTGCCCCCCCCGCCATCCAGTCATGTGTATGGACTATTACTTTTCCATTATGTTTCCCTCGAATTTCTTTCAAGTACATGTTAACTATCTGCCTTTGAAATTCAGCAGCCGTATATATTGGGTTCCCATCATAAGCCCCCCTTAGTTCTTTGAATAACGATGAAGACACCCTATGTATATGTTCAGGATTAAGCTGGCTTACTTGTTCGATATAGGCCTTTTCATCCAATCCGGATTCCTCTCTGAAGCGCATGCTTAGGTTCAACGTTACCAGATGAACTGGAATTTCCCTTTTCACCAGCCCTTTACATATGGCAGCTACCACTTCTCCCAGCCCTCCAGACTTACCTGAAATATATCTTGTCAAAGCACCCATTTGCTCTGGCAGCTTTGCGGTTTCAGGTGTTATAATAATGATGGCAGGTCTTTCAGCTTTTTTGGCAATATAGAAGTTATCAATTGCTTCCTGCAATCGATCAATTTTTCTGGTAAAGACTGATGCTGCCTTCCCTATAGAATCAAACGGATTTACGTACCTATGGATCAAGCCTTGCCTGGATGCCCTGCCCCTCTCCTGAAGGCAGAATAGATTATCTGCTGAGAGTAAATGTCTCCAAAATCTTTTATTTTCAGGTCCATCTTCCTTGATTTTTCCTTCAATTGATTCCAAATCCCTAAAGAGATTATGTTGGATAGTTTCCTTTTTCGATCCTAAGAGAAATGCTAAAGACCTTGGTATTTCAAATGCATTAACGTCAAGTTCTGGCAGGTCAATTGACTGGTACTTTCCTGCAATCTCAGATGGCAGTGCACACTCTACACCACCATCCATTAAGAATTTAGGTAATGCTTTCCAAAATTCAAAAATTCCTTTATCACCCTTAATATGCTGTCCAATGTACGCAAGATCTAAACCTACAAAAACAACCTTTTTACCAAAATCTGATATACTACCAGCATATTGTTTGGCATCCATTTTCTTGGGATTAAATGCAATACTGACTTCAGTACTAAGTTGCCTGTGTTGTGGGATTACAACTAATGGCAATCCTTTGGCCCTATAGAGTCCAGTGGGTGAGGAAACAGCATCTGAAATATCTGATGAGCAAAAGGTTGCACCATAGTTCATCCCTGCTACCACTCTAGCAATGTCATTGTCATAAATAAGTTCCGTATTTGCAAGGGAAGAAGGACGTACGCCAAAGAGGCTATAAATTCTGTTTCCGTGAAGAGTAAGTTGCTCCTTAAACTCCTGTTTATCCGGATCTTGGAACAAACAGGTTAGGGAATAATAATGGGGTAATTCCATTATTTCCACTCTCCCCTGCGAAGCTTGATAGAGTTCACGGAGTGCCTTCATCACGTCTGTTTCACCAGAACCCCAGTTCCCCGCTTGTCGTAAATATGTTCCTGACATCCCAATAGCAAATTTAAATTGAGGTTCATTATGTAGAATTTCAGTTAGCATCTTAAGGCTAGGGACATGACTTTTGAGAGCGACCTCTTCAAATCTTTCCTTGGTTCCTTCTTCCCAGAGAGTCTGCTTGCTATCAGGATGCAGCAAAAATGGCTGATGCATTTCAAAATAGAAAATTGATTGTACCATCCTGATTGAGACTCTAATTACCCTTATAAAGTTTATGACCAATTAATTATCTATTTTGGACAACAATACATTTATAAATTATAAATAATAATTGCCACTTCTTTATAAAAGTAACATTTAAATACAAGTGTTCAACTTAATGGAAAAAACCGCAAATTAGACAAACATCACACTAAAATGGATCCAAGAGGAGTAAAAATAGCATATTTTTGTGCTGAGCATGGCCATGACGGCCATATACTTAATGGCGGGTTGGGAATTCTTGCTGCGGACTTATTAAAATCAGCTGCTGATTTAGGCCTTCCATTTGTTGGAGTAGGGCTTTATTATAAGATGGGCAATTACCATCAGCAGTTGACAGCTGACGGCTGGCAACATGAGACTTACAGGCCCGTATTTCAAAATGGGCTTATGGATATGCCTGCAGCCCAAATAAATGTTCCAATGAAATGGGGAGATATTACACTTGATTCTTTGATATACACAGTCAACAGCAGCGTTAGGGGCCATGGAAAACCTGCACATCTTGTCTATTTAAACGACCAGGACAATATGGATGTTCTCTATCCGGGAGATGACTTAAAGGTTAAGCGATTAATACAAGAGATGGAATTAGGTATCGGTGGTGTCCGAATGCTTGATGCACTTGGTTTTGATAAAATCCAGGTATACCATTCCAACGAGGGCCATGCAGCTCTGCTTACTTTTGCGCTAAGGGAAAAATATGGCTCTTATGAAGAGGCAAAAAAGCACATGGTATTTACTACACACACACCAGTACCTGCTGGAATTGATATATATTCAAAAGAGGTAGCGGAGCAGGTAATCCCACCAAGTATGCTTCCAGAAATATACAGAGCTTCCGGTGGGTCATACTTACACATGATGAAACTTGCAATGGCATCCTCGCATAAATCATTTGCAGTATCCAGACTTCATCAACAGGTTTCACAGAATATATTCTGTGATTTCCCAAATATGGAGCAACTTACATATATCGACAATGGTATACATATCCCGACTTGGGCATCTCCAGAAGTAGCTAGATTGTATGATAATGTGACAAACAATGAATGGAGGCTAAATCCAAAGGTACTGGAAGAAAAGCTTCTTGATGTCCCTGAGGATAGAATTCTTGGCTCCAGAGAATTCGCCAGAGAACGTCTCTGCAGGTTTATTAATGGAGACAGAAGAGCTATAAAAAATACTGATTTCAACCTAGATCGATTAACAATAGGTTTTGCAAGAAGATTTGCAACCTACAAGCAGGCAACATTAATTTTTGAGGATATAGATAGACTAAGGGATTTAGGGAAGGACATACAATTGGTATTTGCTGGAAAAGCCCATCCTGGGGATTACCCTGGAAAACATGTTATAAAGGAAATATTCCGTTATATGCGGGAGTACAAGGATATTCCAATCTGCTTTATAGAGGATTATGATATTCGGATAGCAAGGTATATGGTGCAGGGAGTGGATTTATGGTTAAACACACCTGAAAGATTAAGAGAAGCTGCTGGAACATCTGGAATGAAAGCTGCAGCTAATTTTGTCCCTCAATTATCTATAATTGATGGATGGTGGAATCCGCAGAATCCTCCCCCAGGATACCGCCTGCCAAAAGGATTAGTCATAGGGCCTAGAGGGGAGCAGGGAATCACAGGATGGGGTATAGGAAGATTACCTACAGAAATGGATTTTTTATTGTTGTCGGATAATGAAAGAGCTCGTGCAGTAAGGGCAAGGGACAGAATATCAGACTCAGCTAATGCTATTGATACATTGAAATATGACATCTTACCTTTATGGAATCCAAATAAATCTTTCCATAATAAAACAGAATGGGCAAGGATTGGAAGTAATGCAGCAGCCTACAATGTCTCATGGTTTAACTCACATAGGATGGCCTTGCAGTATATGGAACTGGATGGTATTCCATTTAAACAATTTGTACAAAACTAGCAATAAGGCAAATATACCACCAAAAGAAACATCTTCTATAGAAAGATTAACGGATTAATGTGAGTTAGTAAAAAAATTATATAAGAATAGATTATTTTTCCTCAATAAGGAGCCTCATCCTTGCAACAAAATCAGCAGCTTCGCTAAAGTAGCGGTCAAATTCAGCTCCTTTGATTTCCCTTAGCTCTCTGTGGGCAATCATTTTTGATAATTTAAAGAAATTCCTCATGATAAGAACGTATTTCTGCTCCAATATTCTTGGCTTTACCAACTTTTCATGCAATAAGTCAGCTACATGCTCTGGTGTAGGCGGTATTTCTCCGTGCTTCATCAAAGCAGCATGCGCAGAATCAATAACAGCCCAGTATAAATCCATGGTAGCCTGCAGGATGTGCCACTTAGAATTATGCAATGTGTTTGGAGCCCTTATAAAATAAGCCCAGATGGATTCACTGGTCGGCCTAATCCTTCCCCTCTGCAACAAGGCCTGCAAGGGATCAAAAAATCCAGAATCAATAATGGCAACTCCATCCCTTAACATATTAATCCCGATAGGATCCCCATTCCTGATGTATTCCCAGAAAGATGTAAACCTTAATGATATTATATGGAGCCTTGTAGATGTCCTCATTATTATTTTCTGAACCACAACCCTATAAGCCTCTGTAAGCTCCCTTGTAAGAACAGTGCTGATGTCGTCAACAATAACAAGAATATCCAAATCTCCTTTTTCTGATGTCTTTGTTTTTCGTGCAGTTGAGCCAAAGATAACAACTGCTTTTACAAGGCTGCCCAGCTCCTGCCTTACTTCACCTGCAAACTTATAAGCGAGATTTAGATCTTCAGCCCTATAGTTACCAATATTTGGATTTTTCCGTTTCAATATGTCAAACTTCATTTACCAACCCTAAATTCCAATTTGTTAACAAGCTATATAAAGGTTTAGCGTTATTTTAAAATGGTAACAGGTAAACTGTGAAAACTTTTTTTCTTGTGAGAATATTTAAATAAAGTTATACTATCCAATATACTATGATAAAAAAAGAGGATCTTGAAAAGGTGATAAGCGAGAAAATAGAGCCATTGATAGATTCCTCCATGCATAAGTTTATGGGGGTTACTATAAAAGAGATTTCAGCTGACATTTCAGACAAGCTAAAGAGAACCCCGCTTTTAGATTATAGGATTGTTACATCCTTGCCTTTCAAAAAGGCAAAAAAATTATTTAGAAAGGAATACATTAAAAGACTCCTGCAACTGAACCAAGGCAACATATCCGATGCAGCAAGAATATCCGGTATTGACAGAAGGTCTATCCACAGGGTAACGCAAAGCATAAAAAAAGATGTAAGAGGGATGAGAAGGGAATTGAAGGAATCATACAAAATAGACAGCGTTATAACATCAATGATTCAGGAAAGCCTGCATTCTTTTGAAGAGGCAATCCAGCCAAAAAAGCTGGACAATATGTACCGAAATGTAACAAACCTATCCAAGGACATACTAAAAGAAATTCCAGTTGTGCAGCTAACCTTAAAAGAGGCCATTCAGGAATTTGAGAAAGAGTATTTAAAAAAAGCGCTGAAGGAAAATTCTGGAAATGTTTCCAAGACTGCAAAACTTGTTGGGCTTCGGGCTGAAACATTTTTTAGAAAGATTAAGAGATTAGGGCTAAACTAGGCATTCTATATTGCTATGACTTTTTTGTCTCATTTTTTCCATAACATTTAAATAAGCTGAAAGCTACCTTTATAGTAAATGCGACAAAAATGTCATACAAAGGAGCAGGACGTTTAGACCTGGCAAGGGAGCAGAGCGAAGGACAAGTATCATGTAAAGTATATGGCTAATGAGGAAGGATTAAACTGTATGACTAAGAATGAAGGATTACCTTTATCCAATCCAAACAAAATGGGATACATAAATCCGGCAATGGTGGAAAGTAATGATAGGCTAACCATGGCCATATTAAATGGAGGCACATATGTAAGCTATTTAATGAGTGAGTTAAGTGGCGCAAAATTCCAGTCAAAGGAATTTAAAACCTCAGCAAAAGCAGCCCTGGATTTAAGGTTGAATGAGATAAACCCTAACAGTCAATCTGACAAGCCATTTAGGGAGGCATTGTATGGCGGGGATAATTCATTGCACTCAATTAACCTTGATGAGCTTAAATCTCCTGATAAAAAAGTGAGCAGACCCAATTACAGATATGGCAGTCAGGACTATTCTTATACCCTAAAGAAAGGGGGAAAGGATACGAAGACGGATTATAAACCCTTGGAGGATGGCATTACACAAGCAATTTACAGAGCAGCTAAAGGGTTGGATTTAACAACCGTAGAATACAATCCTATTGAAAAAGAGCTTACCCCTAGGCAAACTCTTGAAACACTGGCCTATTCAGTCATTGCAGATAGAAATGCTCAGCAACCATTACACAGAAATGCGCAACACTATATTGTCACAGATGGTAAATATACTCTAAGTTTAAGCGAAGGCTATATTGACAAATTGGATCTAAGATACCTCATATTCAATATCAGAACTGAAGAAGAAGAACAAACTTATCATCTGTTAATAAAAAAGAGGAAGGATGTCAGGATAACAGAAGATAAGGGAACAGCAAAAGAACTTGAAGAGTTGTTAAAGAACATATCCAAAAAATCAAAGATTGTTGATGAAGATGTCATGAAAACCTTGGCAGGAATGATAAAGAAGAGAGAGCTGGAACTTACTGAAGAGCAGATTGAGATAATAAGAAAGACTAAACAAAGCAAAAAGGCTATTTGGTTTATGGAAGGAAATAAAACTAAAAAAATTGAAATCAAGAAAGCTCTTCCACAACCCGCTAAAGAATATCTCAAAAAACCAGCCATTATTGAATATCCACAAGATAAACAATATCTCGAGATAGCGGAGAGGAAGAGAAAAGATTTTACGCATAATGTACCAGCAAAAGATGTGCATAAATTCCCTATTTCAATGATGGGAGGCATCCTTGGCTTTACATATTTAGGCGATTCTTTTGTGGGCATCAGAGATGATTTGAATGATTACGAATCGCACGAAGTTGAGATCCATGAGGCAATCCACACCCCTGATGAATACGAAACTAGACAGATTGTAAGATGGATGCTTGACAATGAGACAACATATCATTGATTGTCGTTTTATCCCAACCCTACAATGGGGAGCTTAACGGTTCAACCCCATTGTTCTGGGTTTCTACCAAAACTATTTTAAATAAGTAGGGTAATACATTTCTTATGCTTGATAAACTGATACAACAATTCAAAACACTCAGCAAATCATTTGACATCCTGTATGTCATAGAAAATGCAAAACCAGTTTCAAGGATTTTATTAGATGAAGAGAAGATAAATATGGCAGATAGCCTACTTAAAGAATTCAATTTAAAAACAATATTATCTGACTTCAAAATAGCTGAAGAGATAGATGAAAACAGATGTTTTTCTGATAGGGGGGTTAAAATAGATAAAAAGGCAATTATTCCTGGCAGATTTTTTATGTATATCTCTAAATCAGAGAGTCTCGCAAGAAAGGCAAAGGAGGCAGAAGCGGTAAATAACCACATAGAATTAGGCAGGCTCCTGGGTTATCCAAAATGCTGCTCAAGCTTTTTTGAAAAAAATTTTCCAATAGAATCAAAAAAAAATAATGACTATACATTGGCTGCATTAAGAAACAGCAACGGATTCAAATTTCCTTTTCTTACCAACATATCAATCAGGCATATGGATTTAGTACTGCTCAGCCATTTTCCATGCAACTTTAACTGCGCTGGATCGATTAAAATTGCAGAAAAAAATTTAAATATAATTAAAAGATATTCAAAAAAGTATTATAGTGTTATAACGGACATGTTAAAGGGTGCAGTCATTTATACTGAGAATGACGGTGTTTTTTTGTTAAGGTGTACAGGTTTAGTGGAGGATACTCTTTCTTATGAAAAAATAATAACTAACTCAAACAATAATATTTATTCTCTACTAAAAAATTCATCTGAGATAAAAATTTCTGGGAGCGACAGTATTAAAATAAATGATAAAGAGTTAAATAATGTAGGATTCATGATATTTTCTTAGAGTATATCGAAACGAGAGTGTTATTAATGAAAAAGCTATCCTCTTTGTTAAGGCTCCTAGGGTGATAAAGGGGTCCATATAAAATTAGTTTCCCCCCAAGTTCCTTCACTAACTTAGGTTCTAATCCCCTTCTCAATGGCTTATCTGGATGCAAAAATAAAATGTCATACTTTGAAAAGTCATGGGTATGATAATCTTTCTTGATAAAAGATGCATTTTCAACCCCAATCTTCTTTTGGATTTCGATAGATTTTCTGATGAGATAATCGTTAATCTCAACCCCATGCGCTGTGACCCCAAATAAAGCTGCTATTAAGACAGCTTTACCGTCTCCTGAGCCTATATCAAGAAAATTTTTATAAGTATGGAGTTTTATTCTATGGAAAATGTTGTATAAGTCTTCAGTGATTGAAGAATTCCAAAATCCCAGCTCAGTGCTGAACATGGGCAGCTTGCCATTCCTCAAGAGCATGGTGTAAAATAAGTCATATTCCTCTTTTATTTTTTTATAAATCTCAATATTCATTTTATTCAAGCGGCGTAGCAGTCCACAATGTCCAATCATTGCTTGGGGCATATGGCGGAAATATAAAGTATGGAGGCTGGTTTTGACCAAAATAGGAGTAATGGACATCTGTCCATGTCTGGGGTGTCTGGACAGCCATCCCAACACCATAAATAGGGCTTCCAAAGTGGCGCCATGTCCTCATCAACCCATGAAAATCAGAGACATCTGTCGAGGCATCTGCCCCTGGCTCTACTGTCCATGATTTATCGTAGCCATGCTTCCTCAATATACTTACTATTTCCTTAACAGGAGTATTACCCTGACCTGGAGCAAGATGGTCATCCTGGTAGCCAAAATTATCAGTCAGATGAACATTTCCAATCATCTTATTTTTAGCCAAATCTTCAACCTCTTTCAATGTCCAATTCCTAAAATCAGCATCATTCTGCTCCCTTGTTTTTTTCGGATCATCCTGCCAGTACTTTTTCCATAAGTTAAGGTGACCTGTATCCAAGGTTGCCTTGACATGATCCTCTGCCTCTTTCCAAGCTTGTTCCTTACTCATGCCCCTATACCATGGATTTTCTATTTCTCTAACCTTGCCATTATCTCCTTCTTTAATTCCCGCTGGATCTGGTATCCTTGGCTCAGTTAATCTTTTTACCATTTCCTCTCTGGATTTAAGAATTAATTCCTTTAATTCCTGAGGATGGCCTCCATATCTTTCAGGAAAAATATTCTCCATTGTGATTGTAATGGGCCTATTATTATCTATTGTGCAATCCATTGCATGAATTCCTGCCTCGGCATATCCTTTTACAGCTTCCTTTACAGCGTATTTGTGGGCTGATACCATATGTTGCTCGTGCTCTGCAGTATCTTCAGCCTGCAAAAGCTGGGAATCTGATGCTTGTCTTGAAAACAGAAGATTCCTTTCCTCTGTGGTCAAGGCTCTCTCTAAAATCTCAACAGGATTCTTGGCATCAGGGGGTATTAATCCTCCAACATAATCTCTCATTTGAGCAGGTATCATCTGCTGAATCTTCCAATGTTCTTCCTTTGGGATCTTCTTTTCCACTACTCTGTAATACTCCAATGCCTTCCTTATTTTTTTAATATGCTCTATATGTCTTTGCGTATCAACACCATATTGCATAGACCAACCTCTTGAGTGTCCTTCCTGTGTTTCCATAGAACTTCTGACATGAATTTCATCAACATCTACCCGTTCATCTTCTGTTAACTCTTCCACTTTCTTACCTAACTTCCATGCTCTCCATTTATTTCTTTCCACTGTTTCTTTTTTCATGCGATCCCAGTCATAGGGTTCATCAACAAATCTGCCTGTTTTGTCATCATATTCAGGAACTCTTCCTTTTTCTGTGCTGAATATATCTTTGTAAGGTATTTTCCTGTTTAGATAGTCAATGTAATCCCCTTGCGTTATAGAGACTTTTTTCCCCTCTGTGTCCTCGCCTTCATAATCATGATCTGCTCGCTTCCACTTTGGCCTATAGATCCTTATATTTTTCCTAACTTGGGTAACTTGGCCAGTTCTGTCATCCACGACCCTTATCCTTGATAACTCAGCCTCATCCTCATACTGTTTGAATAAGAATCTGCCGCTATCAGTCGCCCATGGCTGATCAGAGATGGGCCTTTCAACCTCACCTGTATGAACAACTACAGAGCCACCACCAGCTGTATCCCTAGCAAACTCAATTGCACGCTTAATCTCGTCAACTGCCTGCTTCTTATACTCCTTCTGAAACCAGACATTATACGGATTGTCTCCTGTAAAACCTGAAAGACCCATTATGCCATAGCTTGAGTGGGTTGTGAAGTTCACTTCGTTAATTGCGCCTAGCTCCCTGATTGCCTGCCTATGCTCTTTGCCATACATCTCAGGAGTCTGGGCTTGTCTCTGGCCCCTAATAGCTCCGGGAAATCCCAGCTCAATATTGCCTGCACCAGCCCTTATCTTAGCATAGATGCCTGAGATATTCTGGGCAGATATGCCCAATGGAACACTCATACCAATATCCTGCACCCCAAGGTCTGAGTTTGGAGGTTCAGAGCCTGGATTCTGAGATGATCCTGTATAGCTTTCTGGCTCCATGGCATTGTTGTAATTAACTATCATATCTGCCATTGGATGACTTCCATAATAGAATCTCATTTTCTCCTCATATTCCCTTATACCTGTCCCTCAGTGCTTTCATTATATTTCCTGAAATTAATATCTCTTCCTTTACCTTTTGATCAGCTGCATAATGTCCTACTTTTATATCAGATTTCTTTTCATCTAAAGCGTAGCTAATGGTGTATATTTCCTGCATCTCATCTTTACTTACATAACCTTTATCTATTGCCTGCTCATAGATGCTCATCATTCTCTTTGTCAGCTGCCTTGCAGGGGCCATTGAAAGCTGTTGCATATATTGCTGTCTTGCTGCCTCTTCCCTGGCAGCTTGCGAGGGAGTTTCCCTTGCAACTGCCTCTTCAAGCTCAACTTCTTTGGCACTTATCTCTTCTTCTTCGGTATCCCTTCTTGTTTCTTTGAAGTGCTTCAACCTATACATATGGTCTTCTTGAGTTCCTTTGCCAAACAAGGATGAAACATCAATTGACCTAAGCTGGGGGATGGGAATCTGCCTTTTTGTCTTATCCTGTTCCTCCAACTCCACCTGGCTTTCCCTTATAAGCTCATGAGCTTCTTTTATCTCTTCCTCATCCTTTTCAGCTAACTCCTTAAGTCTTCTTATCCTCTCTTCTGGTGAGAGATTTTTCATATCCTTAAGATTTTTTTCAGCCACTTTGTGAAATTTGTTTTCTTTATGTTCCGGCAACTATTTACCAGTTTAACATGCCGTGTTGTTTTTTAAAATGATGATAGGTTCCCCACATGGAGCTTATCGCATACTCTTTGGCCTTGTCCCTGTCCATCTCTATTTCAAAAGCCTCGTCTTTTTTCAGCGATTTTTTTGTTGGCTTGAATGACTTAAACAGCTCATTGAAACCTTTATAGACCGATGTGTAGGGGCTTAGTGCTCTTGATAGTTTTGATTGAGGAATTTTTTTCTCTTTAGGCTCCATCTCTTCCCCAGCCTCTTCCAGGTACCTCAAGAGCTCATCACCCAATGCGTCCATCGCTGCTTTCACAGATGCATCAATCACTTCCATCAGCTTGAAATCTTCCCTATCCTTGTATTTCTTATAAGTCTCTATCTGATCCTTTGTCCATGCATACGCCCTAAAGCTCATCTGGACCCTTCCGATATGCAATGGGCCTCTTTGGTAGCCTTCTGCCTGATAATTCATGCTTGGGCTTGTCCTCCAAAGAAAATGAACATCCATAACTGAGTTTGTTTTTCCGCTTTTTGTCGGTTTATATGCAAGCAATTCCACTTCTATCATTGATGTCTCGAATGCAACCAACAGATCAGGTGTTTTCATCTTTGTTTGGTCCATATGCAACCTTTGGATATTCCTAAGGTATGGCTTCACCCATGCCATATACATCTTTATAATCTCATAATGCTGCCTAAGATATTTTAATGTAAACTTTCTTCTGTTTTTTAATTCCTCATAGGTGTGCTCTTTCCATGCAAGGAATGTCCTTAATTTTCGCTTAAGGACTTCCCTTACCTTTCTATTGAACTGCCCTCTTTCTCTTTCAACAACCTCATCAACATCCTCCTGCTTTTTTGGATGAGTGCTGAAGAAAAGGTCTGGCAAGGTGGTAAACTGAACCTCCCGTGACATGCCGTAAACAGAAGCTGGATTTTTAGCGCCCTGTTCAACCATATCAACCCATATCCCTTTTAGGGTAATCTCTGCACTTTCGGCGCTCTTGCTATTTGTATAGGAATCGCTGTAATAGCTCAGCCTCTCATCAAGGACCCTTAACTCCCTAACCAACTGGAATAATTCCTTTACCATCTTCCCTATCGTAGCTAGAAACTGGCTCACCTTATCCTGCTGCAAACCTAGCCTTTGCTGAGATACACCAAAGAACGCAGAATTTTCAGCTGCCGCAAAAACATCAGTTATCTTTTCTATAAAAGGATAGGCATGAAAATACCTCAAATAATGAAGCACCCAAAAATACGGCTCTTCAACTGAAACCTGGTAACCCTCTACATCTAACCTGTATCTTAAGTAAGAATCAGGGTAACCTGTGGGAAGAATAGCTGGCTCTGCCTCATCCATAGAAGCCCTTGCTTCCTCTAGATACTCCTCGCCTCCCAAGGATTTCAGCAAATCTTTTGGATCTTTCATTATATGCCCTTTTTTAATTGGATTTTATGTCAGCATTGTATAAATACCTTTCTATTTTTTTGAGAGCACTACAACAAAACCGACAGATTCTATCAAAACAGCGTCCGTCTTATCAACCAATTCCTTTACTACCTCTTTTTTATTCATATTTTCAAAAGCAGGTTTCAATATCCTTATCTTAACCAACCCTCTTTTCCTTAATAACTTTTTAATCTCCTCAATAACACTATCTGTCAAGCCATTCTTTCCAATCCTTGCAATTGGTTCCATAAGTTTTGCCTTTAATCTAAGTTTTATTATATTCATTTTAACCTCTGTGGGGATGGTGCATGGGATGCTCATGACCAAGTTCCTTTCGTGTTTTTAACTCATTAATGTGATTTAGCTTATTCTCAATGATCTTGTTTATGTCTCCTGTAAATGCATCTATAAGCAATGAAACATGCTCTCCTCCCAAGAAGTGAGGCAGTATAACATAATCGGCTCCTGCATCATATAATGCCAAAGCCTCTTCTATGTGGTTTGCAGTCACATAAATTATGATATCCTTTTTATATTCTCTTGCCTGTCTTATCAAAAGCAGGTTATCCTGCATCGTTGGGACAGTTGATATGACCATCTTTGCGGATTTTAAGTTCAATCTCCTCAAGAGCTCTATATCTCCGATATCTCCGTAAATCGAGGGGATATTCTGCTGTATCATCTTCTTTATAACTTCTGGATTAAAGTCAACAACTAATATCTTTTTTCTGAGGCTCCTCAATTTTTTTACTATGCTGTAACCAATCCTATTATATCCGCAGATAATCACATGATTCCTGACTGTCTTAGGCATCGACTCCAGTTCAAATTCCGCTATTGGGAATCTGTCAAAGAAAGCCAGCAACCTTAAAGCCTTTCTGTACAGAGGGTCATGAAAATTAAAAAAGTAGGATGTTGCAACAATGGTTGTAATTGCGAGGATTACAGTCAAGGAGAATACCTCCTGGCTTATCTGCCCAAGAATCAAACCCTGGGCTGCAATGATAAGGGAAAATTCTGATATCTCATTCAGTGAGAATGATGTCAAGAATGAGGTTCGTTTCTCATATCCGAAAAATGAGCATATGAACAAAGTTATTATCGGCTTAATAAAAAGTATAAGGAGCAGGAATAAAATCACAGGGATAACTATCTTTACAACAGAGCTCAATATCAATTGCAGGCCCAATGAAACAAAGAATATTGTGGCAAAAAAATCCTTTAATGAACTTACCTTGGAAATGATCTCGACATTGTATGGCAGATTAGCCAAAGTAACGCCTGCCATAAAAGCCCCAATCACGATTGAGAATCCGACATAACTGAATAAGGCCGCAAATAAAAAGCACACACCCAGTGACAACAAGAATAATAACTCCTGAGATTTGGCAGCAAACTTGAACAGATGAGGGAATAAGAACTTACTCGCAATGAATGCTATGATCACAACTCCTATCCCCTTAAGGATTGAAGCAACCAAGAGCAAAATAGAAAATTTGTTTAGGATAGGCAGGACTGACAGAGCCAGGATTGCATAGAAATCCTCTGTAAGCAATATTCCTACAATTATCCTTCCATGTAATGTGTCAAGCTCCCTTTTGTCAGACAATAGCTTAACGACAACCATTGTTGAACTAAATGACAGCACAATCCCTATGTATAATGCCTCCATAGGAAGGAAACCAAGAATTGCTGCCGTAATCAATCCTATACTAAAGAGCACCAGTATCTGAATGGTTCCTCCTAATGTTGCAACTAATCCCACATTCCTTAATTTCCTGAAATCTATCTCCAATCCAACAATATATAATAGGAAGGTAATGCCCATCTCTGAAAGAATTTTTATCGTACCCATATCAGTTATCAAACCTAATGTAGGACCCAATAAAATACCTGCAAGGACATAAGCTGGGATCAATGGCTGTCTGATGAGTTTCACTAAAAAGGCAAAAGCTGCCGCAATCACAATCATCAATCCTATGTCATAGAACATATTTTGCATTATTTCTTACCTCTATTTAACTCAAGGATAAACCCATCCTTATGTTTCTTAAACTCCAGTTCCATCCCTTTCGCAAGCTGCTCATATTCTGCAAGCCTTTTAGGAATAGTTATGACCAGCTGTCCTGATGGCAATTCCTGTATCTTGACCATTTTATAATAGTATTTTTAATAGTATTTTATCTATTATTTTTATTATATTTTAAAATATTTTATTTAATAGTATATAAAGGTTTGCGTTTTCCCGATTTTTTAAACAGCATTATCTTAATAATTTAATAGTAGTAACAATAAAAAGTTTTAAATACTAAATCATAACTTTAGGGATAAAATGGAAATAAAAGACTTTATTAGTTTCTTAGGACATGGACCTAAAGTTCAGGCTAGTTTAGAACCCAGTTTTTCTTCTCCTTTGCACTATCGATTAGCAAAAACATTTTCAGGATATTACTGTCAAAGCGCAACAATCCCTGTAAGAGCATCAGATGACGCTAGAGTGGCCATGGCTCTAATGAGTTCTGGAACAGATAGAATCAGCGCTTATGAGGGATTGTATGGAAAAATGATCATGTTAGAGCTCCAGTCTGCTGGCGAAGTTAAAGTACCGATACCACGGGAAATAACATTGCCAGAATACACCGAACCTGTTGTACCTCTATCGGCAGAATTATAAGAAGAATCCAAATTGAGAGAAACAGATGTTAAAGGGAAAATAAAAGCTGCTAAGGCTAAGACAGAACAATGTATAGCTGCGCTGGTAGACAGTCACAATAGATTAGCTGAAAACATATTCAATATTGCAGGCAGCACGGATGAATCTACTGTCTTGGGGTATTTAGAGAATCAAGATTTTAGAGAGAAAGTTATAAGAGCAACCTACGGAAGCTATGAAAAAGCGGAAAAGGAATGTTCAGCTTATTGGGATTTAGAAGGCCAACTACTAACAATCACCTATGATGCGTTAGACTCATTGTCTACTCAGTTACCAGCGGAATTAGATAGCATGCTCAGACCATTAATAGAACAGGTTATGCCTAGCAGAGAGCAGGCAGCAAAAATTCCAAAAATGGGTTTAGAATCAGAATTAAGACAGCTAAAAAGAATATTCCAGAAGTAATAAACTTTTTCTTCAATTTGTAGGTTTTGTATTTAACCTTATTCTATATGTACACTATATATTATATATGTTATATGCATTAACTATATATTAATATTTCACTTTACATACATTGGGTGAGTGCCTATGAAATCTGAACAAGATGAAGTTGGTGCTTTGACCTGGGATGTGGGGCAGCTTGTCGAGCAATTGCATAAGGACAAGCTAAATATAAGATGTGGGCATATCGGCAGTAGACGTTATAAAACTCTAGAAGGTGTGATGCAGTCAATAAAAGACCATCCCTTTGGGAAGAAGAGCAGGGCTATTGACAACCTGGCAGATGCGCATATCATTCCATTAGCCAAGTTAGAGGACAAGCATCTTTTCGGGATTCTGTATGAAAACTCCAAACCAGGATTTGTTCGCAATAGTGCAGATATACTTATTAACCTCGAAGACAGGTTATTTTCTGAAAAGGAGTTTACGCCTGATAACTCAAGATTTGTTCTGTTAGACCACAGCCAGTACACAACCTTGTCCGACATGATAAATGGAGTTGAACCAAAAAAACCAGCAACTAACATCATACCCACAGTTCCATTAGCTGAACTCGACACAATCCACAAGCTTTTTTATAGTATTGTGACAAAAGCAATTGAGCAGAGGGCAGCAGATATACACTTTGAAAGACTTGCCGAGGATGAAACAAGGGTAAGGTTTAGGATTGACGGCAAAATGGTTGTTTTTGATGATGCAATACCTCCTGATGTTTTTAAAAGGTTGATATCGGCAGTAAAGACTATTGCAGAGGTAAAATCATATGACCCATTTGAAGCCCAGGATGGATCTATCACCTTTAACAAGCAAGCAGTCCAGCGTTATAAGGCGCTTGGGGGCCACTCACTGCGGCTTTCTACAGTTCCAATGACATACGATGCCGGATGCAAGGTTGTTGACAGGCTTGTTTTGCGAATCCATGAATCAGAAAAAAGCAGACAAAACCTTGAGGAGCTTGGGTTTCCGAAAGCTATGGTTGAACAGATCTATGATATCGTGTCAGCAGCACAGGGATTGATGCTTGTTACAGGACCTACAGGCTCTGGAAAAACCACGACACTCTATTCAATATTACAGCATCTTAATACCACTGAAAGGAATATCATGACAATAGAAGAACCTATTGAGTCTTTCATAAAGGGATTAAACCAAAGCCAGGTCAATAAGGAGAGGGGCTGGACATTCGACAGAGTCATGAGACATTATCTAAGGCAGAATCCTGATGTCATACTTGTAGGAGAGGTGCGCGATCCAGAAACTGCTGACATATTGTTTCGGGCTGCAGAGACAGGCCATTTTGTTTTTAGCACAGTCCACACAAACAGCGCATTTGATACTCTTCACAGGGTATATTCACTAGGAATAAAACCTACATATGTGATGTCATCATTGAACGCAGTGCTGTCCCAAAGGCTAGTAAGGCTGATCTGCACTGACTGCAGGGAAGAGTATGATGCAGCGGAGCAGATAAACAGGTACCTCCGTGAGTCAGCTGTAGAAACACCGTTCAATCTTTACAGGCCTACTAAAAACAGGAATTGCCGTCTTTGCCTGGGTACAGGATACTACGGCAGGACAGCAGTGCCAGAATTATGGGTCATAGATGAAAAAGCCCAGGATATCATCGCAACAGGAACTGCAGTTCCTTCGTTATACAGAGATGCTGCAATGGAGCAGGGAACCAAGACGTTGATGCAGAACGGAGTAAATCTGGTGTTGGAAGGGAAAACATCCTTGCAGGAGATAACAAGATTTGCCAGAAGCGGCTTTTACAATGAGAGGAAGTACATAGAACCTATTTTTAGAGAATATCAAAAAAATGTGAGCAGATAACACAATTCACTTTTTTCTGAACTTAGTAAGGTGATTATAAAAACCTCGCAGAAACAATAAATTTATATACAAGTTACCACATTTGTATACATTAGGTGGTGAACATGGCAGAAACAGTATCTGTGAGAATAGGTAAGGAGGAATTAAAGGAAATAGACAAAATCTCCAAAATAGAAAAGAAAAGCAAGTCAGGCGTATTGAGGGATGTATTTGACAGAGGGCTTAAGGAGAAGAAGCTAGCTTTAGCCATAGAACAATTCAGAAAAAATGAAGCTACAGCCTGGAAAGCAGCAAGATTGGCTGGAATACCTTTATCGCAATTTATGGATAAGCTTTCCCAGAATGGCATAGATTTCCATTACGGGACAAAGGAATTGGAGGAAGATTTTGAGAGACTATGATCATCAATGCATCCCCTTTAATCATATTCGGCAAATTAAATAAGCTGGACATATTGTTGAAACTTTATGAGAAAGTTGAAATCTCCAATGAAGTGTATAATGAGGTAGTTGTAAAAGGAGGCCATCTAAGAGATGCCCTGATGGTGAATGAATATATTGAAAAAAATCTCATAAAAGTAATTAAACTTGATAACAAGCATTTAGATACAGCTAACAGGATAGGATTGATATTTTCCATCGACCCTGGTGAAGCTGAGACTATTGCCTTGGCAATCCAATCAAATCAAAAAGTAATCATAATTGATGAGATAGCTGCAAGAGAGGCAGCAAAATCACTTAACATAAGGCCTATCGGAACATTAGGCATTTTATTGGAGGCTTTTAAGAAGAAAATAATTAATGAAAAAGAAATTGAGGGGCTAATCAAGGAGATGATAGATTCCAAGTATAGGGTTGGAGCAAATATAATAATTGAATTCTGGAACAAACTAAAAGAACTCAGGTAAATCTTATTATTTCTTTTGCCAAATCACTAGCAAGATATGTAAATCCTTTTTTCTTTTTTAATAAGATGTCTCCTGCGAGACCATTAAAATAAGCTGCATTGATTGCAGACTGCATCAGGCTTAATCCCTGGCCCAAGTAACCGACACATAATCCAGCCAGAACATCCCCTGTCCCCCCCTTTGTCATCCCTGCATTCCCAGTTTTATTATAGTAGATTTTTGAAGTTGAAATTATTTCATCAATCCTTCCTTTTAATAGAATAATATTATTTTTTAAATATTTTTTATAATTATCTTTGTTTAAGTTGGAATTTTTTAACAAAATTTCGAATTCCCTGTGATGAGGAGTTAAGATTGCATTCTTTACATCCTGCAACCTTATATGCTTCAAAGCGTCTGCATCTATGACTAACGGTTTTTTTGTTTCCTTAACAAATTTTTTGACAAAACCTTTCGCATGCATCCCTATACCGTTTCCAATCAAAATTGCATTAAAGCTTTTTTCAAAATTCAAAATATCTTTTGCCCTTGAAGCGCAGAAATCATCTCCCTTATATTTCTTAACAACTAGATCGGGGCTTAGTGCGTTTATTGCCCATCCAACTTTCTCAGGAGCTGCTACTGTAACCCAATCAACACCAGAGCGCAAAGCAGCAATAGCTGCCAATGCGACAGCTCCAACATAGTCTCTACTGCCCCCTATTATAAGAACCTTACCGTTATCCCCCTTATGGCTGTCTGGTTTTCTTTTTGGGAGCTTTATGCCTTTTTTAGTTATGTATTGCATAGTTAATTTAAGTTAGAATAAGTATTTAAATATTTAGATAAGTTTCTGGGTGGTACACTAACCATTTCTGGAAATGATTGCTTAGAAATGTCAAAAACGCAATCTACTAAATCATAGGGCGTGTTTTTGAGCATGCTCAGAAATAACCTTTCTGTCTCCCAGCTAAATCTCAGAGTGTGTGAAAGGTGATTTCTATCATATCAATAATAAAAAAATAGTGGCAGCTTAATACCAGGATAAAAGAAACTTATTTTTTCTTTCCAGGAACATCGCAACATTTCAAAAGTTTTGGGTTGGTCAATGGGCAGCTAAATATAGCTATAATGGCCAGCATCGTCAGCCATATTGCGTTTATTGAGGCATTACCTGCGCTCAGGGCATACAATAAAACAGCAAAAAATCCCCATAGAGCTATCGTAGTCACAACACAAGACAGAACGCATGTCTTACACATAAAAAACACCTCTTTCTTATTTTATTCCGATATCTACAACAACGGTCTTATCATTAAACTTAGCAAGACCCTTTTTGATATCATGTAAGGTAATCAATAAGTCAAAATTTATAAACTTATTGGATTCCTGGCCTGTATCAGGGTTAAATCCTGTAGGAACGTCAATGGCTATCTTATATGCCCTGGAAGCATTAAATTTATCTATTGCGCTATAGATGGGCTCTTCGATATCACCCTCAACTCCTATTCCGAGCATGGCATCAAGGATAATGTCATATTCATCAAATTCAATAGAATCCATATCGCAAAAAGCAATATCAAAAAACTGTATCTTAATGTTCTTAAGCACTTTCTCATAATTAATCTTTGCTTCATCTTTCAGTCTTGACTCATCCCCCAGAAAAAGGATATCAACCTCGCAATAGTCAGACAGATGGTTTGCAGCAACAAAACCATCGCCGCCATTATTTCCATGATAGCACAAGACCAGGATCCTTTTGTCCTTAAGGTCAAATCTATCCTTTATTGAGTTAAAGATGCCCCTTCCTGCATTTTCCATCAATGAAAGTTTAGATATGCCGGAATTTTCTTCAAGATCCCTCATCTCATATATCGTAATCATTTTAGGTTTCCAATTTGAGTTTTAGCTTCCTCACAACTTTCAAAACCCCTAATTATTTCGTCCATATTGCTCCTAGTATAAATACTTTTCTCTACTAAGAGGTCAGTAAAATCAATTTTTAATGAAGTCTCAATCCGTCTTAAAAGGAATGAATAAGGGTAATTTAGCGCAGGCCTTAAAATTTTGCCTTTCATCAGCTCTATGATCTTTTTGTTCACCCATTCTGTTATGATATCATGTTCTACAGCTGCTTCAAAACCAGCGCCAAATGCAGCGGAAAGATATTTAGAAGACTCATTTTTATCTTCTACGTTCAAATCTTTCAGCAGCTCAGTAATAGAAGGACAGCTTCCAAACATATCCTCTTTTCTTTTTTCCTCCCCTGTGTCAAGAAAGGGGGTGTGCTGGAAGGGAAATTTCCTGCAGATAAAAGCCCTATCCTCATAGATCATGCATCTGCCTTCCTTAAGGAAGGTACATGAATCAGAATCTATGGAGTATGCCACTATGATTGTCTTATTTTCGTTTAAGTCAAATATAATCTTTGACGGCTTGATCTTTGAATCAATCCGTTTATCTTTTGCTTTTTTTAGGAATCTTTTTGCCTCAAAATCCCATAAGGGAAATGAGGTTTTTTTTACTGGAGTTAGGGATATAAGAGGCAGCTTTCCAAAAGCATATTCTTCAAGAAATTCATTATCCTTCTGGCTAATAAAACCCTGGATATGGCTGCAGCATTGCCCACACTTCCTGCAAATGAACTTATGCACCATTTTAATAGGGATTTTATGTATTACTTATCTCTTTATTGCGCAGCCACCGCTTGGCAAAACAGCGACAATCTCATCAACAGTGCCGCCAATCTTTTTTTGGATGTACTTTGCGACTGCACTTGCCTTTTCCTTGCCCTGCACTATCTCAACGAATTTTTCACAGTGGGTCTTTATAGCTTCTATAGGTCCGCCCATCACTTTGCCATCCTTTGCCAAGCCGATTGCAATATCCATCTTATTCGCAACGTAATTTGTCTTTCCTTTTATCACAAAGGCGCCCTTCACCAAATATTCTCCAGAAGGGGCTTCTTTTGTGACTTGCTCTGGCTTAACATAAAAAACAGGGCTGTTTGCCAGACCAAGCCTCCATGTCCTAGAATAAGAAACAGTTGCATCAGCAACCTCTTTCAAAGTAGAATCATTAATTGAGCTATCATGATTATATGGCGGAACATCCAATTGAGATTTTATAATGAAAAATGGGCTTCCTGCCAAATCCGTGTGAAATACCACATCGCCATCATCAGTGTATTTCTTGATGATAATCTCGTTTGAGGTAGCATCTCTGCCACCTATGACTAAAAAGCCGGTTGAGGTTATAAACCATCTGAACTTTTCATACCATTCTTTTTTCCTCGGAGGAGATTTTGTTTTATGTATCTCTTCCTTTAATTGCTCTTTTTTAACCTGCTCTAATTTAACGAGGTTTTTAGCCAGGGCTTCCTCTGCCCCAAGCCTCTTTTTCTTTATCCGCTTTGCCGTTTCATAATAGAAAGAAGCATTTTCTTCTATAGATTTATTTAGCTCCAGTATAATTTTTGTCATAAGCATATTCATTTGGCAGGCTTTTGCCTTATGAAGCATGATTTTATGTCTTCAAAAAACATCAGAATTAAAAAACACAGATACCCTAAAATAAACACCACCAAAGAGGTGATTATAGTTCCATTATCAACAGGAGACATGAACTCAGCGCCTTTTATCTCCTGAGAGGTCTTAATATACACCAATAGAAATAGCGCTACAAAAAGCGGCAAAGATGAAATTGTAAGCTTGACTGATTTTTTCATATTGTCTCGCAGAGCGCAACCCTGTCAATCTCCACCCCGCTTTTTGGGCAGAGAGATGCTATCCCGTTATTGGAAATCCTAGGTACTATTTTAATTTTTCTGATGGTCCCAACCGAACTGTCGTAAGGCGTGGTTATTTCATTTATGGCACCGCTAGCTAATCCTCTCTCCAGATCAAACTGCTGTATACCCGTGTCACCTATGATAGAAACCTTAAAGCCGGAAACTTCAGTCTGTCCCTGGTTTTCGATAGTAAATTTAATATTATTTGATTGATAGCACATCTCTGCAACTTCATTAATTGTAACAATACCTAAAGCAGAACTTTCGCATAGATTAGTTTCCTGTTCAACAGCATAGGTTGTCTTGCCCCAGTTCATGACAAATATCCCTAACAAAACAGCAAAACTAACTAATAAGACAGTGGATATTAAAGGGGTTATTGCCTTTTTGCTCATTTTAACTCATTCAACAAGCTTCTAATCTTTTTCTCTTCTTTGTGGATTACCAACACATAAGGCAAAGTACCAATCACAAGAACTGCGATACCTAGGATAATCAAAACATCTAGCAGCGTAGAATCGATATACTTAAAGGCGAATCCTATGACGCCTACCATTAAAAAGCTAAAATATAGGATAAAGCTCTTATCAAGCACAAGCTTTGATTTTTCCCTATTAATCCTGGATACCTCTATCTCAAGATATATATATTCTGTCTTCTTAGGGGTTAGCTTGATAATCTTTTCTTCCGGCAAAGGAAGCGGTTTTTTCAGCTTATTCTTAGGCATAACAATATTCAGATATTTGTGATATATAAACGTTTGGATTTTTTCTCAAATTATCCAGACTATTAAATATGAACAATTAGGACACAAACAAATAATTTAAATATAAGCTTTAATAGGACTTCCTACATGGACATACTGCTAGAAATATTCCTTCTGAGCCTCATTGCCGGAATGGGAACAGCTTTAGGCGGACTGGTGGCAATAATAAAAAAGCCAGGAAACCAATTGTTTGGTTTCCTCATGGGTTTGACTGCCGGAGTTATGATCACTCTTTCTTTTCATGAACTGGTTAATGAAGCCTGGCATTTGAGCGGTTATCTAGTCACCACTATCAGTTTTGGATCTGGTGCATTATTCATGTTTATAATAGATTTTTTCACACCGCACATCCATTTTGCAGAAAAAGAAACACATTTTTTTGATAGTAAACTACTTAGAACAGGCATCCTGATTGCCATTGGAATCTCAATACATAATCTACCTGAAGGTATAGCTGTTGGCGCAGGCTTTATGCATCTTCCGAAATTTGGTTTTTTTATCGCAATGGCAATCGGCTTGCACAATATCCCTGAAGGAATTGCAACTGCCCTCCCATTATGTAAAGGTGGCCTGGATAAATGGAAATCATTTAGGATTGCCGTCTACTCTGGATTGGTTGAGCCGATTGGCGCATTAATCGCCGGCCTTTTTTTAATGAACTTCAAAGAGCTAATACCTGCTTCATTAGCTTTTGCAGGAGGAGTAATGGTATTCATTACCTTAGATGAGATAATCCCAACAGCAAGGGCATATGGCCATCAACACTCCACTGCTTTTGGCATAATTCTTGGAGCAATCTTTATATTCTTACTTGCTGGTTTATCAGGAGTATAATCTTTGAAATTATACATTTTTTTGATATTCTCTAAATCTTTCAATTATTGTTTGTTCTCCATAAAAACGTTTATAAAAACCTACTAAATATTTTTGATTTATTTCAGAAAAAAGAATAAATAGGTTAAGCTAATTTATGAATCTCTTTAAAGCATATACAACAGTATCTGGTTGAACCGGTCTATCTTCCCCGGTCTCCAATAAAGGTATTCTCTGACAAATTATCCCAAGGATATCAAAATGCAGATATTTGTTTTTTCCGTAAGCATCACGTATTGCTATCTTAAGCACTCTATCTCCCAACAACCCAAGCTCATTATCTTCTGACAGCCTACCAATCTTCTCCAATCTTTTAGCTGTTGCTGGGATAACGCTCCCACCATCATCAAGCAGGATTGGCTCATTTCTAAAAGGCACATCTTCATTTACATAAGCAACGGTTTCCATCACATCAGTTATCTTATAAATCATCCTTTTATAACCTTGTAGCCTTAAATATCTTGTAATCTCAGATTTTATTCTATCTACCAGATCTGATTGTAGATCATTTTCCCAATCATAAGTAAATACAGGTCTTGCAGATTGCCTTACCTTGTACATTTTATGTAAAAATTGAATGGATATAAACTTAAAAACTTTACGTCTAAATCTAGGTATAGGATAGTTTCAATCTCTAATTTAAAATTAAAAATCATCTTCATAAAAATAGCATTATGCTTCAAAAAAGCGGATTTTTTATTTCGAGTTTGTGACGACAAAAAAATAGGGGTTAAGGCTGATTAACTACTGAAGAATATAAATATTTTTAAACTACCTTAAACTCACTATTTCAAAAGATATTTCAAAGGGGGTGTTTTTATGAGAAAATTATTGGTATTGGCATTAGTCTGCGTTTTTTTAGCTAGTTCTGTCTTAGGGGCTCTAAATTTTGAGCTTGATAAACCTCAAGTAACAATGGGTAAAGGAGAAACCGCAATTGTTATTTTGACAGCAAAGGACAATGGTGTTGCTAAACCTAGTATATCACTTTCAGTTGAACAAGTCTGTAGGGAAGAGAGCGGTTCAGCATATTCTTATATGTGCGATTCTGGGGATACAATGGATCCTGGGGAGTTAAGTGTTGGTGTTGCAACGCCAACTGATGTAAGCGGTAAAGCAACTATTACAATTAAACACAATGGATCAGATAAGATTGGAGAATATCATTACACCATATGCGATGTAACTTTAGGAGAATGTGATTTCTTCTCAGCATCAGTTACAGGCAATGTAGCTATTCCTGAATTTACAGCGATAGGAACAGGGCTTGCCTTTGTAGGTGCATGCTCTATATATCTTAAAGGAAGGAATATGAGGCGATCAAAATGAAAAAAGTAATAATGCTTTTAACAATGGCTATTATCATGATGGGAAGTGTTTTTGCTGCTTTGCAATTCGGATTAAGCGATTATCTTGTTGAGATGGGAAAAGGCGATTCCAAAACTGTAACCATTACGGCAACAAATAATGGTGTACCTGTTGCAAATGTAGGCCTTGATATCTATCAGTTTTGCAGAGAGGAAAGCGGCTCAGCATATTCATATAGATGTGATTCTGGAGATACTTTATCACCATCTGAACTTAAAGTTACCGTGGATCCTAAAACTGATGGCAGCGGCCAAGCAACAATCACTATCAAACATGATGGTTCAAACAATATTGGCAATTATCATTACACCGTATGCACTACTGTTGATAACAAGTGTTATAGGGGAGGCGCATCTGTTACAGGCGATGTCTCAATCCCGGAGTTTACAACAATCGGCGCAGGACTTGCCTTGATTGGAGCATGCTCAATATATCTTAAAAAAAGAAAAAAGTAAGGATTAAAATAAATAAAAGGAGGATAAAGAATGAAAAAAATATTAGTTTGGTTAATGTTTGCAATCTTGGCAAGCAGCGTTGCTATTGCTAAACCTACAGTTTGTGGTAATGGGATAATAGATAATGGCGAAAAGTGTGATGATGGTAACCTCATTAATGGAGATGGTTGTTCTGATAAATGCAAAATAGAATGCAAGACAGGTGCAATATGGACAACACTCAATGACTGCGGCGATTCATCAAAGGACGAAAACCAATATAATGTCGGAGATAAAGTATATATAAATGGCGATAATTTTTGTGAAGACAGCTATGATTGGTCAATAACTGGCCAACCTGGAGGGGCTTCCTGCGATCCAAGGATTGTTGTTGCCAGTGGAAGTAACAATGTAGATAGCAGTGGAGCATTCTGCTTTGAAGCTTATACAGTTGCAACTGATGATTGCGGCACCTACTCAGTAGACTTTGCTAATAAGCATGATAATTACCATATTAAAACAGCAATCCCAGAATTCACAGTAATCGGCTCAGCTTTGGCTCTGGTTGGAGCATGCTCAATATTCTTTGCAAGAAGAAGACGGTAAAAATAAATTAAAAGGAGGTATGAAAAACATGAAAAAAATAGTATTATTGTTGTTACCTGTAATCATGTTAAGTTTTGTTTCTGCAGCTAGCACAAACATTGTTTCCGATACATCAAATGAATATTATGATGGAAGCAATTGGCAAAATGCAGTTGCTACTTGGGTGCATGGCAGTTGGCCATCAATCAGTGGAGCAACTTGGATATGGAATTCTTTGCATGTAACTGATCCAACGCATCCAGAGACAGTTCAATTTAAAAAAACCTTTGCATTGCCAGCATGTGAAACAGGATACACAGGAAGTATCAAGATAACAACTGATAATGAATACATTCTGAAAATAAATGGCCATAGTGTTGGATCAGATACAAACTGGCAAACTGTAGAGACTTATAGTAATATTGGTTCTGATCTTGTTTCTGGCAGCAATCTAATAGAGATAGAAGCTAAAAACAGAGATTGTACCGAAGTATCTGGTGTGTGTGATTGGTCAACAAACCCAGCAGGAGTATTGTATTCAGCTGATATAAGCTGTGGAAATGAAGTTCCTGAATTTACAGTAATCGGCTCAGCTTTGGCCCTGGTTGGAGCTGTCAGCATCTTTCTTATGAGGAGAAAATAATTTTTTTATTTCTTCTTTTCTTATTATTACATATAACAACAACAGCACTAATGTTATCAAGGACAGATAAATCCATAGATTTTTAGCAGTGATTCCTCCTGTGATGTCTTTCATTTTCTCATTGTATCCAAGGAAAAGGCCTAAGAAGATGTCTATTGAAATGCTAAGGACAAAGGCCAAGGCTATTTTCTCAAGCTCTGACAGCTCTTTAAAAAATGTCCTTGCCAATAGATAACCTGGAACGAATAATGCCAGGATAAGGCCTGCAATTATCTTAAGTATAGCAAGTATGCTAATCAAGTCTGCATCACCCAGAAATGTATTTCCTGATCATTCCCAATGTCAATCTGGACTTTTGCAACATCAAAGTCATCATTAAATGTAAAGTAGCCAATAAAATCGCTTTTGTCTTCTATATATCTTTGTATGTTTTTAACTTTTTGGGATATCTCAGTAGGCTCGCATACATCTTCCTGGACGCTTTCCCTGGTTTTTAGCTCTCCGCTGTCCAGGTTTTCCATTGATAAACCAACATCTGACGGATCCACAAACAATACTCCATTTGTTGCTTTGTCAATATGGTCCCTTATCATAACAGTATCATCAAGGGTGACCTCTATAAAATTATTACTAATTTTGATTGCTGCAGAGTGCCTTGGCTTTTCAGTCAGATTCCTATGGCCTACTCTTGTTTGGTTGTCCTTTAAATAGTAAATATCTGCTTTATTGTCTTTGATATCAATGCCATAAAGCTTTTGAGCTGCATCATAAAAAGACAAGGATAATTTATCAACCGATCCTATTGAAATGCTATAATTATTCCAGGTTATCATCTCCTGTTCAAAATAATTCTTAAATAAGGTTTCCCTGTTATCCTTCTCAATAAACAATGATCCTAGGGTTTCAAGCACGCTGGGCTGTGGGGTATAAAGCTTCTCTTCAACCCTTGGTAAGTTGAATACAATAACCTCTGGTTTTTGGTTATTTCTTACATCGAGGTTCCTTATTGTAGCCTGAACTGTATGAATAGCTATGTCATTACTCTCTACCCTAGTGTCAACCTCAGCCACTAACCTGTATTCAAAGTATACCTTTGTCTTTTCAGGGTTTATGTCCAACTCTAACCTGTGCCAGATTTTGCTTGAATCAGAGATCTTTTTTCCATCAAGGTAAATATCCTGGTTTTTAAAGCTAATGCTCAAATTGTTTAATGCAAATGAGATGTCCTGGCTGAAATAGAATTCAACAGTGTAGTCAGTAAAGTTAATTGGTATCGTGGACTTATATTGAGCCATTAGGCTTGGGTTTTCAACAAAGCTTTCCATAACCATGCTTGCATTCATCTTTTCTTCTTGGTATGTGATATCTGCATCCCTTATGTAAAATGGCATCAGCTCTCGATTACCTTTCCTTAACTTTGCAACTGAAATATCTGCGTATGTATCAGGTGTTTCAAAAGAGAGGAATCCTTTTGATTTATTGATTTTTAATAGGTATCCTGGATTTTCAGGGATAAGGGCCTTCAGCTCTTCCAATGAACCTACTTTTGTAAGATTTTCCCTCTTTAGACAGATTTTATAATAATCTAAACATTCGTTTATTTCATTGACATCTACAGGATAAATGAAAATGGTTGCATCATAATCAAGATATTTTTTAATCTCATCTTTGCTGTTCAGATACTGTGACTGCCATTGGCTTTCTGAAATCCTGGTCAAGTCAGGTGGATAACCCAATGAGTTTGAGGCGATTTTCCAGCCTTTACTTATAAGTTCCTTAATTTTATCAAAATATAGATATGGGCTAACAACCTTGTACATGAGTTTTGGCTTTACTGCTAAAATGCCTTTAAGGTTGTACTCATCCATGATCCTTGACAGGTTCATGATGTTTCTTGAGCCTGATTCAAATATAAGGGGGGGCACCTTGGTCCTGTTCAGGTAATCCATCTGCTCTCTAAATTCTGATTCCGTGATGTTTTCATATAAGAGCATAATTTGCTTTTCTGGCTTTTTTTCATCAATGAAATAGAAGATATGCTTCCTGTCAACAAAGACATCAAAGGAGTCCTTTTTGGAGATAACCTCAACCCTATGCCTATCGCCCTTTAGGTTTGTTGCAGCGGTGATGCCGTTTAAATTCGCCAAACTATTGTTTATGCTTAATGAATACATCTCATTTCCTTCAATATCCTTCAATCTTAGGATAATGTTTCCATCCCCGCTCCTTACATTATAGTCAAAGATCAGATGATAGTCATCATCCTTGATATACAAAGAGGGCTCTTCTGTAGATGCTGTCATGTTTTCAAAATACATCGATGGTGATTCACAGTCAAGGTTAAGGGAATAGAGGGTCTGAGTAATTGTAACATTATATTCCCTTGGCTCCAGCTCATGGTTGGTTATTAAAAATGAGGCATTATAGGTAGTGTTCCTTGAAACGTATTTTGGCAAAGACTTATGATCTGTAAAATAAAGCTCTGAGAACTTTTCCGGTTCCGGCCTTGCAAGGATCAAGGTTACAATAACAATGATTATGCCGATTATCAGGGCAATGATTATTGCATTATAGAGCGAATCGTCTTCCATAATATTGGGAAGCAAACTTCAGCTTATAAATGTTATGCGATTACCGACTTCTGTGTTATCCAGAAACTATTTCCCTACGGTGAGTTTCCTTCATGTATGAAACTCACAAAAGCTAAGCTATTAGAGACTTTAAGGCTCAAAAATCAAGGTTGCACAACATATCAAGCAAGGAAAATAG
>Ga0315282_10000400_pt1 | contig 86231 bp, 135 predicted proteins | sample YL17G07_20_MG_FD_203693 | JGI IMG/M metagenome (GOLD analysis project Ga0315282, IMG submission 203693) | Sediment microbial communities from Yellowstone Lake, YNP, Wyoming, USA - YL17G07_20 | ecosystem: Environmental > Aquatic > Freshwater > Lake > Sediment | place: USA: Wyoming | collected...
CGTGGCAGAATAGATATGTTATACTTTAGGTAGAAGGCGTAGAAAGATAGAGTTAGTCGGCTATCGCAAAACAAGGATAAGGCTGACTTAAAAGCATACCCCTTGCCTTATTTTTTTAAAATAGGAGATAATAAAATGAGAATTTTTAATCTAAACAAAGTATATAATATAGTATGTAATTGGCAAAAAACAAAAACGGTTGTTATATATCCATAGAATATAGCGAAGTGATAATAAGGGAGGGCTAATAAATGTTATACAGAGCCAAAGCAGATAAAGACGAAGGCGTTAAAGGATGTAAACAAGTAGGAAGCGGCGATATATTTGGTTATGAATTAGTTAATACTTTTTTTGTTGATAATAGCGGTTTTGGTGGTGAGGGGATTGCATTGGATTTTAAGGAATTTTTAAACAAAATTAGGGCTGGTTTTTATTATGGCATAACATCCGCCGGACAATTTCAAGTTTATATAGGCGAATTTAAACGAATATCAAGAGCCAAGATATTCAAAGAGCAAGAAATTGCCAGCAGTAAACTAATTAGTAAGTCTTGCAGGGTAATTAATTATATTAATGGCGATAAAACTATTCGGTTATATACTACGGATATTTTACAATATAAGGGAGATAAGATTATTTTTAATTCTGGCGGTTATAAAACAGTTACCACAAAAAGCCGAATAAATCAATTTTTACCAGCCGGAGTATATTTATATCAAAAAGATTACGAATGGTATATCGCAGACAATCGCAAAAAAAACATAGAAGGTGTTACTAAATTTTTTAATGGTATAGAATTGCCAAGATATTAAACAAGAGGCAGGGCGTTCCCTTGCCTTCTTATAAAAAAGGAGAATGAGATTATGTTAGAAATAACCGAAACAGACAAAATTATAATAGGTAATAATATCGCAGATATTTTATTGTTAAAAGAAGATAGGGGATATAATCCCAAAAGATATAAAACTTCCTGGGGCAATAAAAGTGCTTTGGGAATATATGAAGTTGTGAATAGACTATTTGAAGAAAAAGAATTTAGAATAATAAAGTTAGGGCAGATATACTAAAAGGGGGAATAAAAAATGATTAATAAAAAAATAACTTATGTTAGTGATGAAGGATTTGAATTTACTTTTGAACCGATTGAAGATACTTTAAAAATAAAGAAAATAAAAGACGGATTTGAAGCCAGATATTTAACGCCGGATAATGACCCACAGAATCCTTTTGAAAACGGCGAAGGTAATGGGAATTTTTTTCATTGGAAGGATAGGGGAAGGGAAGAATTACTTAAATATTGCGAAGCTCTGGGCTATGACCCAGAAACAAGAGAAAAAATCGGCAAGGGAAATCCCGACGCTGTAAAAATAGATAAATACGAACATTCCAGCGTTTCTTATTCTATTTCCGGCGAAGGTAGGCAATGTCAATGGGACACTTCGTCTGCTTGGGCGGTATGGCTACCAGACAATTGCCTATTAGACGAATTAAAGAAATTAAAGGGTAACGTCAGGCATAAGAAATGTATTGAATATGCAAGGCAAGCGTGCGAATTATTTAATCAATGGGCGAATGGGGATGTTTATTGTATTGTAAAAGAAACATACGATAAAAAGAAAAGCCCGATTGATTATGAGATAGTGGGTGGCATTTTTGGCAGAGATTATGCAGAGAAGGCATTAGAAACCGATATATAAAGGGGGATAATATGATTAGGTGCGGAAATCCAGAAATATTTTGTAATGAACGCCGTAGAGGATATTGCGAAAATGAAAATCAAGTAATTAAATGACCCAGACTTACGCCAATTATTATAAGGCATACCGGAAGAAACGCCAGGAGCAAGACCCAGGCTATTTATCAGAGTATAGAAGAAAATATTATGATTATCTCAAAATAAATAAGAAATGGCTCTTGCATTGGAAATGGGCTAAAGAACGCTGTAATAGAGTTAATGCCCCTAATTATCCGGCTTATGGCGGTAGAGGGATTAAATTTCTTTTGAGTAAAAAAGAAGCGAGGTTATTATGGGAAAGAGATAAGGCAGACCAATTATGGCGAGCAAGTTTAGACCGGATAGACCGGAACGGAAATTATGAATTTGATAATTGCCGATTTATTGAGCATAAAACAAATTCTGGAAAGGATAAGAAAAAGGAGAGATATAAATGTTGAGAATTAGATTAAAGAAAAAATTTTTATATAAAGTTATAGATAAGGACAGAATGATTGAATATCATTGCCGATATACTTATTTAGATATTGGTTATAAAGGCAGTATTTATTTTATAACTATTACTCAAGAGGATTGGTGTAATTCATTTCTTGGGGCTACAATGCGGTGGAATAGTGGATTTTAATACAGAAAAAATCTCTTGTTAATATTATTACATTTGTGTTATACTTATAGTAGGAGGTATATATGACTTTCTTAAAACGATTTTATCAATGGCTGGATAATTTATTGACTTCTATTTGTTAAGAGATAATGAGGAGAAATAGATAATGGGCAGAAGAAAAGGCTCAAAAAATAAACCTAAAATAATAACGCCTTCTTTAGAAAATCTTGAAGATGAACAAAGAGAACAGGTAGCTCCTGCGGATAGTATTGAAATAAAAAATCTCACTCCTGGCAATGATACTAAACAGGAATTAGGGGATATTCCTCCTATTATAAAGAGAGGTAGAGGCAGACCGAGAAAGAATCCGGTAGGAGAAGAAAGTGTAAAAGTGATTATAGGAGAAAAAATCTCCGTAGTAAATAGCCCTTCTCCTATATATACCAATATAAAGAATCTCAAAAGAGAAATACGCCAGCTAAAGAAACTTAAATTGCAATGTAGAGCCGGAAGCTCAGAAAGAATAAAATTACATCATAAGATTAAAGGAATGAAAATCCAATTGGCTGAATTAAAGAAACAAAAAAATATTGCCCCAATAGAGCCAATAAAAGAAATAGATACCAAAAAATATAATAAAATAAATTTTACCGGAGAGTTAAGCCCACAAACAATTGAAAGGTTTAAAAAGAATTTTGGGATTGAATTTATTAATATAGGATATATGAGGGAGGATAAATGAGAAAAACAATTTTTTGGTTAGTAATAATTGGGATTTTATTATTTACTTCTTTGGGATATTGTGCTAATTATAATGTGCAAAGTAATACACCACAAAATAATCAGGGTTATATTTTTATTAGCACTGGGCAGAAGCAAGGAGGCACAGAAATAGGCACTTGGACAGACCCAATTACAATACCGACTTTAAAGGGAGATAAAGGAGACCAGGGAATTCAAGGTATAGCCGGAAAGGATGGTTATACGCCTATTAAAAATATTGATTATTTTGATGGAGTAAATGGGGCAGATGGTTTAAATGGAAAAGATGTAGACCCCGCAACAGTTACTAATTTACAAAATGAAGATAATATTTTAGATAAAAAAATAATAGATATTGGTGATTTTAATAGTTATGTAAATAATAGACAAGATAATCAATTACAAGACCACGAAAATAGGATAAATGCGTTAGAGGAAACTCAATACAATGTTGAAAGTGCAGTAAGAATATTAGATACCAAAAAAACTACATTGGAAATTTATAATACATATGATATAAGGCACTCCAGAGAAATAGCAATAGGTATTCGGGTTATATATAAGTTAGGCAAATCATATCAAGATAGAGTGAATGAAAAAATAGAAACAAGATTGTCTAATTTAGAAAAAACATTAGACAATTCTCCTATAATTACGAAAGTAGTAGATATAAAAGGAAATACTAAATCTGTTCGGATAACTGAAAATGGTTTAAAGATTGAAGGAGGATTTTAAAATGATGAAGAATTGTTTTAAATCTAATATTTTTGTTCCAGATAATTATCCTGAAGTATTTTTTGACGAATTTTTATTGAGATGCAGAACTTGTGATAAATTTGAAATCTGCAGAGAAATAATAGAAAGAAAAAAATGTTTAAAGTAGCTTTCGTAACTTATAAATCTGGTGTAATGCCCCTTAAATCTTTTGAGACAAAAGATGAGGCGGATAACTATATTCTGGAAATAGCCGAAAAGGAGTTGGGGATAAAGACCGGATATATAGAAGATACAGTAACCGGAAAAAGAGAAAAGATAGAGGATTTAAGATGAAAATCTATCGTTGTTGTATAGGAATTCACAAAAAATATAGATGTTTTGTTATTAGTATTTATAGGTTGAAGATTGAGATTATTTCTTTTGGAAGAAAAAGAATGTATTGTATTTCTTGGAATGATTGGGGCGAATAATAAGGAGGCTCACAATGGCTAAAAACGCTGGCTTTACCTGGCATTGTCATCACACTGTTTTATTAGAGTTTTGTTACGACTACAATAAAAGAAAAAACATTATTAAAACTACTAAATCCAAAAACGAAATAGAAACTCGCTTACGCCTATTTAAATTTGTTAAAGGCAAACTCCCCGGTGGAATTATTAAGACTGGGCAAAAGCAAGCAAAAGCTTGGCAGAAGTGGCAGGAGGCTTGGGTCTCGTGCGGCACGTCTTGGCAGGAATACAATGAAGCTTGGCTGAAATACAATGCAGTGGGGCAGGAATGGAAAAAAGCTTTATCTAAATATAAAAACCGTTTAGAAGCCCTACACAAACAAGAATGTGGATGTAAGGAATGGAACGGAAAAGAGATAGTATTCCCAAAAGAAATAAAATGATAATTAAATTTTATTGTGATAATGGGCACTGGTTTACCAAGACCGATGCCGAATTAAGAGAAGAAAAACAGTCTCAAAGATTCTGTAATTTATGCGGAAAAAAATTGCACATTGAACAACAAAGTTTAGAGAATGTAATAACTTTTGATTTAGAAGAGCAAATTAAAAATAATATTGATTCTTCTGTGGCTAAAATTGGATGGGACAATACTCTTGATATAATCCAAAGAAATAAAAACCAGGCGTGTTACAGATTATATAAAATTGAATTAGAAAAAAGAGGGTTTAAAATAAATGAATAAATGCAAATGCGGAATAAAAATGCATAATATTTTAGATTATTTAGATAAAGAATCAGAAAGAAATCCAGATAGATTTCAATTAACTAAATCCGCAGTATTAAAAATAGAACAGGCGATAATAGATACTGGATTAGATTTTGATGATTCTTGGGCAGAATTTAAAACTAATGGATTATTAAATAACTATCGGGGAATTCCGATAGAAATAGTGGAGGAAAAATGAGTTTACCAAAACCAAAAAGCAAATATGGATATAGTCAAAAAGAAGTTGAAATTATCTGTCAAGAAAGAAATATAAAAATTAAAGATTTTTGGAGAGCATTTGGCGTAAAGACGGTAATTGTTGAAGAGGGAGAAAACAGATATTTTATCTGTGATATAGAGCGAACATTATATAAACTAAATTGTAAAGATGGAAAATTTCATTTACGGGATTAAAATAAAATGAATAATATTTGGACTTTAGATTTAGATACTGTCATTGAAATTTATGATTTGGCTATGGCTCACGGAAAGAAGCCAGGAGATAGTATGCAGGAAGAATTTGACGAAGTATTAAAAAATAAACCGGATAGATTTACTTTTTTAGGTAATATTGGAGAAGATATGGATGTAGATTTATTAGTTGGCAATCTTCGTGAGAAAGGATTAAAAATATTAAATCTAAAAGAGACTGATAGGAGAAATCAATATAATGGGCGAAATAATTTATAAATTACCCAAAGGCGTAGAATTATCAGACCACGTTAAAGAAAAGGCACTGGCTTATTTGGATATTCGTCTTTGTGGAATACATTATTACATTCCCATTACTAAAGAAATTAAAAAGCAGTTTAATTTAATAGAAAGAAAGGGAAAATTAACTCCTACTAATTGGAAAGCGTTTAGAAGATTAAGTGATATTATGCAACTTACGATTGATAGTATATATTTACAAGTGCGTGATGTAGTTTGTGCTGGAATAGAAGAATCTTTAGACCAAGAGTTAAAAGAAGGATTTTCTAAATTATTTGATAATTTTATTCATAAAAGAGTAAATGCAGAAATGACTAAAAAGCTACCTAAATCGGAGAAGAAATGAAAAATAAAGATAAATATTATTCTAAAAATAAACGATGTAAATGTGGCAGATTAATCCGGAATTATTCTAAACAATGTAAAAAATGTCATTTAAAAAAATTGTCATTGTTTAGAAATAAATATTGTTTGAGAGAGAAATCTTTTTCTATATTATGTAGAATCTGTAAAAACAAAACAAATTGATAAATATGTTGCTTGGTTCAAAAGGAATTATTTATGATTTTTGATAATAAAAAAGAAAATATATATTGTCCTATCTGTCAGAAATGGATAGATAAGTTGGCAGGAACTTTAATTTTAGAAACAATAGTTTATTGTATTTTTTGTTACAATGAAGAAAAAAACATAAAATCTTATTTAGGTTATATATGGGATTTAACGCCTTGTCAATATTTATTTGAAGGTAACTGGTGCTTGAAACAAAATAAAATGATTGATTGTAATGGCAAAGAAGAAGGATGTAAATTTTTAGGGGAGGAAGAATGAAAGTAAAAGACTTGAAATTAATTTTAAATGCTTTTCATAATGATTGCCCTATTGAATTTGAAGATGAAAACGGAAAGAGGCATACTATTTCTAATATTAAATCCGATAGTTGCCTTGTATTTTGGACTATGCTTTTAAGTGAAAGAAATTTTGATAAAAGAAAAGATGGGCAGGAAATTATTTGGCATAATTAATTTGATAGGTGATAAATGAGTTTTTTAAATTCTATATATGATGTATTGGGAATTTCTTTTCTTATGGAGAGAGAGCATAAGACCGAACAATATGAAGCAGAGCCGGAAACTGCCCCAGAAGAAAAGAAAGAAGTAATTATTCAAGAAATAAAACCAATTAAATTTATTTATAGACCAGATACACTCGAAAAATATATTGGTCAAATTCAAGCTAAAAAATTAGTAAGAATGGCTTCGAATGTTATAATTAATAAGAAACCGTTGCATTTTTTGATTAGTGGACACGCAGGTATGGGGAAAACCACATTAGCACAAATTATAGGAAAAGGGCAATTAGGATATAATTTTTATTCTTATATTGGCAATTCATTTACTCAAGATACTTTAAAAGATTTTTTAATTAAGAATGAGGAAAGTGCCAGACCAAGTGTTTTATTTTTAGATGAAATTCATTCTGCTGATAAAGAAATTTTAGAATTTATGCTTCCAATAATTGAAGATTTTAAATTAAATGAAATAAAACTATCTCCATTCGTGATGATATGTGCTACAAATGAAAAGAGCGTTTTATTGAGAAAATCAAAACCCTTTTGTGATAGAATACAAATACAAGTTCAATTAGAAGATTATAATGCAGAAGATATTAAAATAATATTAAAACAATATACTCAACAAGTCTATGATATAGAAATATCAGAAGAAGTTTATGATATATTATCGGTTAATACTCGATATAATCCACGCATTTCCATTGCTTATATGGATTTATACATTGGTTGTAGAGATATTAAAACTGTTTTAGAAGCCAATCGAGTTATAAAAGATGGAATAACGGATATAGATTTAAAGATATTGAATCATCTTAATTCTACTAATGGGAAACCGATAGGCGAGCAAGCATTATCAGTAATTGCAAATGTAGAGAGAATAGATTATGTGGAATTACTTGAACCTTATCTTATGAGGAGAGATTTAATTTCTCGCACAAGTAGAGGAAGAATACTCACTGAGCAAGGGAAAATATTTTTACAAGAATTAAAAAATGAAAAATAAATACTGTAAATTATGTAACAAATTATTTAATCCTACGGGGCAGAATCAAAAATATTGTTCTAAATTATGTTATAAATTAACTCGTAAAAAATACATTCATAATTGGCGAAAAAATCATCCCGATTATAGTAAAAAATATTCTAAACTCCACAAAAAAGAAATCAATGAATATAATAAAAAATTTTGTAAAGATTGCGGCAAAGCAGTATTTGGACACGATAAAAATATAAAGAGATGTAAAAGGTGTTCAAATATTAAAAATATGTCTATTAGAGATTATACTGGAAAAAATAATCCTAATTTTAATAATCATATTTTAAAAGGCAGATTTAAAGGAAAGAAAAATCCGATGTATGGCAAACCTGCCCAAAGTCATAATACAAAAAATACAATAGTTGAACATCATATAGATTTAAATAAAATTAATCACAAAAAAAATAATAAATTATTTTTAACCCACAGTATTCATTCGAAATTACATCAACGAGCATATGAATACTTGGTAAAAAAAGAATTGGTTCGTAAATATATCAAATGGTTTTTTAAAAATAAACTCAATAATAAAGAAAAACAACTATTACAGGAGATTAAATGAAAGAACAGATTAAACTAACTCTAAATGATATTGATGATGTTCCTAAAACTTTTAATGCAATTGCGAGTGTAATAGAATCAATAGTGCTATATTATGTAACTCAAAAGAAAGAGCAGGAATTAAGGGCATTTATTCTTGGGCTTGCTGTTTATGCTGGAAGTTTAATGCAGATGTTTGGATATACCGAAGAGGATGATAAAGATTATGGAGATTCTAATCCGATATAAAGAATTTTTATTAGCCAGGAAGCAATCAGCAAATTATTATAATATAGTGCGTATTTTTTTGGGTTATTTAGAAGAACAAAAAATAGATTATGCCAAAATTACGCAGGAGACAATTACTAATTTTTTTAATGCTCATCCCGAATATAGTAAAAATACTCTTACACAAAATATAAAAGCGGGCAGGCATTTTTATACTCAATTTTTACAAGTGCCTAAAGAACAGAATGAGTGGTATAAAATTAAATATATAAAAAGTCCCAGAAGAACTCCTAAATTTTTAACTCCAGAAGAATTGGGAGAGATAATTAGTAAATTTTGTTCTTATGAGAATAGATTAATGCCTCCATATAAAGTCAGAGTATTTACTACTTTTATGTATATGACTGGATTAAGGAAAAACGAAATTTTAAATCTTAAACGAACCGATATTAATTTTGGCATTGAAGAAAAGAAAAATAAATGCACCATAAAAATAATAGGCAAAGGTGATAAAGAGAGATTTGTGTATTTTTCTGATAAGTATTCCCCAGGGCTAAGGCAACAACTAATTGATTATTTTCAGACCGAACCGGAAATCCAAAATGCCTTTAATTTAACTCTTGGGCAAGTCAATTACTTTGTAAGAAAAATGAATAAATATTTAGTAGAAAGAAAGATAACTCCACATCTATTCCGTCATTCGTTTGCGAAGTATCTTTTAGATAAAGGAGTGCCAATAACATATATTTCCCAGATGTTAGGGCATAGTTCAATCGCCACTACAATGATATATCTAAATCCGACAGAAGAGCAGATTAAGAATTGTTTTTAAATCGGAAAGATTTTGGAAACAGAAAGAAGTAATTAATGTGGAAAGAATGTTTTAATTGCGGATTAAAATTTCAGGAAGATTTTATTAAGGATGAAATATTAATTGCTTTATGTAAAGCACGCCATCTGGATTTTTGTTCAATGGAATGTTATGATAATTATGAAGCAGAACATATTAAATTTTTAGATAACGAAGGAGTGAATGATGAATAATTTGACTGAAAAAGTTGTTAATTATAAAAAAACAAATGACAAGAATTTATTAGAAGAAATTTTTGAATTATTACAATCTACAATAAAAGAAAAAGCCAAGTTTATTTATTCTCAAAAATGGTTTCCTAATAATTTATATATTAAATGCAAATATTGCCAAAAATGTAAATATAATAAAGAAGATGACTCAATAATAAAAGAATTTGAAAAAAGGAAGATATGCGAAAAGTGTGTTGATTGCACTTGCAAGAGAGGATATTTTAATTTAAAAACCAATAATTTATGCCATTACAAAGATGTAGAGCAAGACTTATTTCTGGAAGTTTTGAGATTAATTAATGAATTCGATATAAAAATAGGCGATTTTGATTCTTATCTGTTTTGCTCGTTATGGAATTGGCGACCTAGTTTTATAACACTTGATTTTGTAGAAAACATAAATCATCATTCATTATTTAAACAAAATGAAGATGGGGAAGACATAATTTTGGAAAAAGAAGATAAGGCAGATGGGAATCAAATTAAATCAAATTTAAATATAGAAGATATTTTCAATGAATGTAAAACAGCGAATGAAAGAAAAATATGCAATTTATTATTTGAAAATCCCAATATGACAATGCGGGAATTGGGGGAAAAATTAAAAATGACCAAACAAAATATTTATTTGATTTTAAAGAAGTTACGAAAAAGAATAAAAAATCACTTGACAAAATGAGAAATTGATATATACTTAGTAGTAGAAGGACAACGAGAATGACTAAGAGCCAAAAAGAGCCAAAAATAAGTGAAGTAATAATAAAATGAGATTTTAATTTTTTTTAATTTGATTTATTCAAATAAAATTTTTTGAAGGAATAATATGAATTTTTTATCAGTTTATAGAAAAGCAAAAAAATTAACTCAATTTGATGTTGCTAAAATTTTAGGCATTACCGATACACTTATTTGTAAATGGGAAACAGGTAAGATTATACCTACAAATGAACAAATTGTTAAATTAAGTGAAATTTATGGAGTAGGAGTAAAAAAATTATTTCCTGAATTATTTGGAGAATAATAAAATGAATACAAAAATTTGTAATATATGCAAAATAGAAAAATTAGCAACAGAAGAACATTTTTATGAAGGAAGCTGTAAAGATGGACTGGCTTCTTCTTGTATAGATTGTCATAAAATATATATGAAAAATTGGCGGGCAAGAAACAAAGATAGAATAAGAAAAGCTCGAAAACAATATTATCAAAAACATAAAAAAGAAGCCATTCAGTATCAACAAAATCATAAAGAACAAATGAAAATCTATGATAAAAAGTATCGTCAACGCCATTCCGACAGAATAAAAAATAAAAATTTAAAATATATTTATGGAATAACTTTAGAGGATAAAAAGAAAATATATAAAAATCAAAATAATAAGTGTAAAATTTGTGATAATTTTTTTGATATTAATCTATTGAAAATAGACCACAATCATTTAACAAACGAAATAAGAGGATTATTATGTAATAAATGCAATGCAGGGATTGGATTTTTACAAGAAAATCTTAAAATATTACAAAATGCAATTAATTATTTAAAAGAATATGAAAAATTCATAGGGGGAAAATAATAATGGAAGAAATTAAACCTACGCCAGAACAAATTGAAACAAAGAAAAAAGAATTTAAATTACTTCAAGAAAAAATGACAAAAGCAATGTCAAAAATTAATGCTATCTTGGAAGAAGAGGGGTTAGTATTGCGAATTGCTCAAGATATTATATTAGCACCTAAAAGGGAGGTAAAATGAAAACTGCGGGTTTAGCCATACACGTTCACCACAATATTTTAGTAGAGAATTGCTATGATTATAAAGAACGAGAAGAAGCGATAAAAGCTGCTAAACCTCTAAACGAACAAGAAATAAGATTACGTCTATTTAAAATGTTACCAAAAAAAGCCATAGCTGAATTGCCAAGAAATTTAATCAAGGCAATCGCTGACTGGGATAAGGCAAACGCTGACTGGGATAAGGCAAACGCTGACCTGGATAAGGCAAACGCTGACCTGGATAAGGCAAACGCTGACCTGGATAAGGCAAACGCTGACTGGGATAAGGCAAACGCTGACCCGGATAAGGCAATCGCTGACCTGGATAAGGCAATCGCTGACTGGGATAAGGCAAACGCTGACCTGGATAAGGCAAACGCTGACCTGGATAAGGCATACGCTGACCTGGATAAGGCAAACGCTGACTGGGATAAGGCAAACCAAGAAGCTTGGCATAAGAAATGGTGCGGTTGTAAGGAATGGAACGGGAAAGAGATTATATTTCCAAAAAATAAAAAACGATTATGATATTCTTACAAATTATAGCTACAATAAGTTTCTTATTGATGGGAGCAATTAATCTTATTTTTGTTCCAAGAGATTTTAACTTCGCACTAATAAATTTATCGCTTTTTGTTCTTTATCTTGGACTTTACTTTCATCCATTTAAATAAAGGAGATTATTCGTGAAAAATTGGTCGCCAGAAGAAGATAAAAAATTAGAGGAAATGATAAAACAACAATTAACAACCGATGAAATGGCTGATAAATTAAAAAGAACTTTTAAATCAGTTCAACATAGAAGGGCATCTGTAGCAAAAGGATTAGAAATGAATTATGCACCTGAAATTCCAGAAAAGAAAAAGGATTTATCCGCACTCATAATTCAATCTTTAAAAGAAGAATTGGCAAATGTTAAACCTTATACTGTTTCTGCTCAAAGTAAAGTAGATATAAAAGGAGATACTTTAGTAATTCATATAACCGACCTTCACGCAGGTAAAATTGTCAAAGACCAAGAAGGGGAATTAATTTATAATGAAGAAATTTTTAGGAAAAGAATGAATCGCTTATGCGAGCAAACTTTAAAACTACTGGATAATAACATTAGTAAAGGTGTTCCGATAAATGATGTAGCAATATTATTAACCGGAGATTTAGCAAATGGAGAGGGAATTTATTTGACCCAGGCATATGAGCAAGAAATTGCTCCTCCCGCCCAAGTTATGCTCGTTGTTGATATTCTTACAAAATTAATCACTTCTTTATTAAAAAGAAATCTGCCTGTTAGGGTATTCGGAATAAGGGGAAATCACGGCAGAACGGGTAAGGATACAGATGTGGCATCGAATTGGGATTTGATGATTTATGAAATCCTGGATTTTTGGGCGAAACTGGTTTTAAAAAATCCAAAATTGCAGATTAAATTTGCTGAAACTGAACATCTAAGATTTGATATTCGAGGGCACGGATTTTTAATTAGACATATTTGCCCCGAACAGCCAGATACTCCTGCGGGTAGAGTAAAAATTAATCAATGGGCAAGACAACATAATGTAGAAGGGATTTGCTATGGGCATTATCATCACGCAGGGGTTTTTGATTGTGATAATGTTCGTGTTATGCGAGGAGGTTCTACAGTTGGCGGAGATAGTTTATCTGATAGTATGGCAAAAAATTCAGAACCAATACAATTAATATTTGGCGTGAATGAGCAAAGAGTAACTACATTCATATATTTCGTTGATTTAGCAGAGAAAAAGAAATAAGGAGACAGGGACTATGAAACTTTCCCCATCAAGAAAAAATAAAGTTAAAGATAAAGTTAGTCAAAAAAAGAAAGTTACGGTCTCTGTCTCTTCTATTATTCGAGCAATTAATTTGGCGGGATTTAACTTGGTGCAAGATATGAAAAATGGAACTGTATATTTGGTCGCTGGTTATTATAAAATTTATTCTAATGAAAGAATAATTAAATAGACGATGAACAAAAATAATAATTTCCACAATTTATGGGTCTTAATTTTTTTACCTGCAATAATGTTCATTGGTATTTTTGTGGAGGATTAAGATGAATATTATATTAAAAGATGGTTTAATGCTCTTGGTCGGAATAGTCATAGCAATTCTTTTTGCAGTTATAAAAAATAAAATATTTAAAACTGCTAAACAAGAAGTTATAAAAATAATCCCAGAAGAAGATAAAATAAAAATAAAAGAACTCTACGAAAAAGGATTAGTGCCTAAAAAAGTTTATGATGAAGTTTGTGCGGTTCCTAAAGAAACCGAAGGATTTGATACTAAAAAATTAACTAAGGGATTATTGTCTATTGGCAATCCAGTTCTTTGGGCGAAGGAATTATCTTGGTTTTTTAATGCGAGAAAATTAATTATAATCGGAATTGTAATTGGAGTAATCTATGGCTATGGTTATTGGAAAGGAAAATTGGGAGTGCAACCAATTTTAAATTGGCGAGGAAAAGAAGAATGGGCATCCCTTAATGAGCATTATTTGCACATTAAACCCGATGGAACTTTAGAAGTAGTAGACAAAGACAAAAAAACAGTCTTGAAAAAGATTACGGTGGGGGATTTGGAAATATTAAAAAAGAATTTAAAACCATATGGGTTTAAATTTGAACCTATTGCAGTTGCCGGATTAAGTGCAGGAACATCCGGTGCAGGGGCTGAGGCGGGTGCAGGATTATCTTGGGCAAAATATTATAAATGGAATCTCGACGCATTTTTGACTAATCGAGGGTTATATCCATTAGCAACTTCATATCAAATCACAAATAATAGTGGCATAGGATTAGGTGCTGGTTTTGGGTTTAAAAATGCCGAAAAACGCATAATACTTTATTATAAGTGGAAATTTTAAATGAATAATTATATTAAATGGTTTGATAAAAAATACGGATTAAAATGAATTTTTTTACTTGCCCCATATGTAAGCTATCACTTCCTTTAAGCGTCGGCGTCTTAGTTACAGCACGAATTAATGGCAAAATCGGGGAAGTCCGAGTCTGTATTAACTGTAAACAAAGGAAAGATAATGAACGAACTCAAAAGAATAATAACAATCCATCGTAATTTACTGAAGTTGATTATTTCTGAAAGCAAAAAGAAAAAGCCAATTAATCTGCATACGAGATTTTTTCTCCATTTAGGAAAAGAATATTGCCGAGTAATGATTAATGAATATAAGAATTTATTTCTTATTTTAGACCCTATTTATAGAAAGAGATTAAGTGAACGGAATAAATATAATCGTTTAAAAACAGACTTACATCGAGCTATTAAAATGCTTCAATTGGTTGACCGGAGAATGAAAGAGCAGGGGTTTCCCAGATGGAAAACACAACAATTTTGGCGGGATTTCTGGAAGAATGGTCAAGTTAGAGTAGATGTGTTTGAAGATTTATTGAAAGAGATAAAATAATGGATTATAATCCTTATATTGACCCATCTGAAAGAGTAAATTTTGATATACCATTAAATCTTGTTCCCGAAATGAAAACTAAAGGGCAATTGGAATACTGTATTTTTAAACTCTTAGTAAAATTTATGTCTACAAGAGAATTTAGATATTCCACGCTCCACGATTGTGTTTATGGTTGTATACACGCTGGCGAGGAGTTTAGGCGTAGGTTTTTAGACAAAAGGGAAGACGAAGCCCTGGGGAAGAACGGGGATATTAAATGAATAAAATGCGGGAAGCGATTGAGGTATTAGAGCAACTTTATAATATCAAAATGGAGCAATGCGATTATATGCCGCCATACGAAACGAGTAGAGAGGCAAAAGCATTACAACTTGCTATTTCTTTCTTCTATCAAGTTTTAGAGGGCAAGGGGATGCTGAGGTTCATTCAGTTAAAGATAATTATGCTTCGGTTGAAAATATACCAAATGCAAACACGATGCAATCGAAAGTGATTGTCAAGCGTGCACTATTGCCTGGCTTACAGAAAGATGCAAATGTTTAGAAAAAATTATTAGAGAATATAATATTCACCTCGTCAAACTCCAAGCAGAATGGCGGGAAACCCTACACAATTACCTAAAATGACCAAAAACATAAGTCTTATAATAACCGAAATTGCCAGAAAAGAGGGAATTGACTATTCTTCTGTTAATCCAGAAGTAGTGCAATTCTGGGAGGATGCAAAAAGAATAGGCGAAATAGTTAGAGATTTTGAAGTATTGATAGATGAATTAGATTGTCTTCTTGTTCGCCATAGAATAGAGAATGGGATAGGTAAATTAATTAGAGAAGATTTAAATAACTTACATAATATCGAGCACGACCTTTTAAAATTGGCACGAAAAATACAAAAAGAAAAGAAATGATTATATATATTATCATTATTTTAGTTGGTCTAATAGAAGCATTTTGTAGCACTTTAAATTCTAAATTTAGACAGAAGAGCAATAGAACATTGACATTTATTACATCGTTTATCAATATTTTCGTCTGGTATTGTTTACTTCGTATGGTAATTGAAAATATAGCGAATATTTATTTGGCACTTGTCTATGGCATTGCTTATGCTATGGGGGATGTATTAGGTCTACTTTTTGACTCTTATCTTGAAAAAATTGCGAAATTTAAAGGGCTTAAATTTAGAAGGAAGTCATCCAATAAAAGGAAAAGATAATTATGGACAAACCTTTTGTGGGATATGATTCAAAATATTCTAAAAATTATAATCGAATTTTTAGGAAACCGTTAAAAGAGAGAATTAAAATTTTAATAGATAATTTATTAATCAAGGTCTTTATTAATGGAGAAAAGAAATGAAAAAAATATTATTGATAACTATTTTGTTTATGATATTTTTAATCGGCTGTGAAAGGTCAATAGAAAAAATTTATATTCAATATTGTGATTATGGAATGTTCGGCGGTAAATCTTGCGGATGGGCAATTGCAGATGTAATCAAAAAAGATGGCGATATGTGGACTATTGTGGCAAAGGGGAATAGATTTATAATCGACATAACGGCGACAGATTGGAAACCAATGAAATAAAATATTTTGAGGAGATTAAAAGATGAAAAAGATAATAAAAATCATAGGAATTTGGGTTGGTTTAGCTTTTTTAATGGCATATCTGAGTTTAAATGTTATGTATCTTCGGGATATTGATTGCCAATTAACCGCCTATAATGATGGGCTAAATACACTTAGTTATTATCTTTCTAATTTTAATTCTTATAATAAATTAATCACGCAGTGCATTAAATCGGATATAGAAATATTAAATTTAATAAGTATGACTAAAGACTATATAGATGAGAAAGATAATGCCCTGCTAGATGGGTTAAAAAATCTTTATAATTATATAGACCTCCAACCTCGCACAGAAAAATTAAAAAAACTAATTACCGAAGGAATTCTAATGCAAGTTGTAATTATGATAGAAAATGCCACAGAAGGAACTCAGGGAAGTGGAGTAACTCTAAAGTATAATGATAAATATTACGTTCTTTCCGCAGGGCATATGGTTGATAAAGAGACCGACGAAATTTATATGTCTGAAAATGGAACGACTATATGCAAATTAAAAATAATTAAAATCAACAAGAAAAAGGATTTAGTTCTTTTCGCACCAGAAAACGAAGACATAATTCCTCATTATTATAGTGAATTGGCAGAAAAAGACTCCTCAATATCAGAAGAAGTTTATGTAGTTGGTAATCCAATAGGCATAGAAGATGTTTTGAGTGAAGCAAGAATAATTAAATATACCGAAGATTATTTTTATTTTCTCGACCATAGTTATTTTGGTAGTTCTGGCGGCGGAATTTTTACATTAGATGGAAAATTATTAGGAATTATTTCTCATATGCAATGGGCTGACCCCAATCCTGGAAATATAATGGGCAATTTAAAACCGACATTTGTTATTAATGGGGCAGTAAATACACAAACGATTCGTGAATTTTTAAAGGATATAAAATGAAACCCAAAAAGTATATTTATGGAAGAAATAATACGAAACTTTTAAATATAGAAATAAAAGGTAGGTGGAAAGATGATGCCAAGAAGAAATTTAGATTATTTGAGAAATTATATCCGATAATTAATATTAATTTAATTAGACGCAATCAATTACAAAAAATAGGAATAATATAATGACTAAAATAAAATACACTTATTATACTGCGGGAGCAATAGAAAAAGCCACTGATACTCAAATGGTAGATTGGAGAAAAGAAGTAAAAGAAAAATTAAATACTCCAGAAGCAATTCAATATAACCCAGTGGAAAGAGAAACACAAAAAACAGGAAAACCAGCCGGAGAACAAACAAAATATATTAGCGGTCTCAAACAAGCTGGACTTTGGGAGAAATTTTTGGAAGAAATGGACAAAATATGGTTAGGAACTATTCGCCCAGAAGCAAATCTCATAGAAATATTTCTTGATTTAAGAAATAGAAAATGTATAGATGGAAATGAAATGAGGGATTTGGATTTTTGGGCGGATTATGAAGCCACAATTCGTTCAGATTTTGTAGTTGCATTAATGAAAAAAGATATACCAACTGTAGGCACATATGGCGAAATATTCATTTGTTATTTGTTACATATTCCAGTGTATTTAGTTTTGCCAGACCAATCAAAGACTGATTGTAATTCAACATTACTTTATTGGGTATTAAGAAGTGGCGGTGATGTATTTTATTCGATTTCTGAAGCGTGTAATTTTATTAGAGATAAATATAAATTAAAGGAAGTTAAAGAGGAAAAGAAATGATATATCTATTTATTGCAATTTTTATTTTATATATTACATTGAGTTTAATTTATGAATTGCAACTTCATCAGTGTGAAGAATGTAAGAAATGGGTCTGGAATTTAAAACCAACGAGAATTTATGAAGCGGATGAAGAAGGAAATCCTATTTATGCGGGGGATGTTTATTGGTGTAATCATTGTAAGATTTATAAAGGAGAAGAATAATGAAAGATTCTAATAATTTAAAAAATACCAATCCTAAAGATTTTATTGGGGCTAATAAAGTTCCTTTACATTTATTTCCCGAAACCGCTACTATATATGGAGCATTGGCTTTATTAGATGGAATGTTAAAATACGGCAGGTCAAACTGGAGAGAAGCGGGAGTAAGGGCATCTATTTATTATGATGCTTGTAGAAGGCACATAAATGCTTGGTTTGAAGGAGAAAATATTGACCCCGATTCTGGGTTACCTCATTTAGCTCACGCAATCGCTTGCTTGGCTATTTTAATAGATGCTTATGCTTGCAATAATCTAAGAGATGATAGAATGTATCCTGGAGGATATAGAAAATTAATTAATGAAATGACCAAAGAAGTTGCGAGATTGAAAGAATTACATAAAGATAGAAATCCTAAGCATTGGACAATAGAAGATAAAAAAAATGATAGACCATTTATTGAGATGGGGGATAAATAAAATGATTAATATTATAAATTACCACTGGGTTTGGTATTTATTGGGATTTATATTTGCTCCGAGATTAACATTTATGATTTGGTTATCTATTTATTTTAGAACGATTTTGCCAATGCCATTATATATTATTGGTTGGATTTTGGCAATAATCCAACCAATAACAAAATTAGGAGATGAATAAATGAAATATTCAAAAATAGTAGATTATTTTGATAGGGGCGTTGAAGGTGTCAATGAATTTATGAAATTAGAAGAAATCAAAATAGTAATTGATACAATAGAAGATTATCAGGGGAGATTTAAAGCTAATATGATAACAGAAGAATCAGATTTAAAAGAAGGATTAAATATTTTAACTGGATTGCACAGCGAAACGACAGTTATTGCCGGAATACTCGAAGCATATGCAGAAACTAATGAAGCCAGGGAATTATTATTAGCAAAAAGCATCCCTCAGGATGATGGCAAAGGCGGTAAGAAATTACCTACAGATGAAGTAGCAAAGTCAATGTCCAAAGTCAATAATTTAATATTTGAACGAACCTGTAATTTATTCAAAGCATTTAGCAAAACCTGTAGTCAAAAAATAATGACTTGTCAATCTCAAATGAATTATCTTAAAGGGCAAAAATATATGCCGCAGGAAGAACAATAATGAATAAAATAATTATTTTAGATGGAAACAATATCCAGTTCAGAAGTATCTTTAATTTTATTGGGCAATATAATAGAGAAAAAATAAAAATCTGTGCCAATATGACCAATCAAAAATTCTCTAAAATTGAAGAATACTCCCAAGAAGTCCAGGACAAAGCAGAACAAATATTAGATGGAAAACTGAGGCGACACGAACTTTTTATCGGTGCACCTACCTGGACTTTTATGAATATGCTTACTGGGTATTATAATATTTTGAATGTTGATTTGGAAGATTCAATTATTCTTGCACTTGATTTTGGAAGCTGGAGGAAAGCCCTCGATTCTCGATACAAAAGCCAGCGGGAGGGATTTCGTCTCAAATTCAAAAGTGCAGAATGGTGGAAAGAACAATATAGCCATTTTAATGATTTATATAATAAAATTAATGAAAGTATGCCCATTTATATAATAAAGGTATTTATGAGAGAGGCGGATGATGTAATAAGTTGCGTTGCTCGATATAATCCAAATAAAGAAGTTATTATTATTTCTTCAGATAAAGACCTTGAAATGTTGGCGAAGTTTCCTAATGTCAAGATATTTTCTCCCATTACCAGAAAATTTAAAGAAATTCCCAATCCAGTAGGTGTTTTAATGGAGAAGATACAGGGAGACATTAGCGACAATTTATTAGATAAACCTTCATCAGAAGCAGAATGGGAACGCCGAAGAAAGATAGTTGACCTTACTCAATTGCCGATTGAAATTGAACAGCCAATAAAAGAAGAACTGAATAAGATAATGCCCAAAAATTTAAATCTCGCCAGAGTTCCTTTTCCTTCTATTAGAAAGAAATTAGCAAAGATTTATAAACTGGAGTAAATGATGAAAAATAAAATCAAACCAATCAAAAAAGTTCTTAAATCAATTTGTTATACTTGTGAAGGCTTGGGCATTATAGAGCCAAAACAAGTAGAAACTGCATTAATAATTGGTATGGGATTTATTGGTTGGGGAAAATTATATAACTCAAAAAACCAAAAACAGATAATTTTAAGATTTGTAAAAAAATATTATCCACAATATCTTTGCAGAACTTGTAATGGAACTGGAATTTATAAAGAAAATCATTACATTATTTCAGATGGAAAGAACGCAATTGATAAGGATACCCTGGAATGAAAAATAATATCCAATCAAAAGAAGATTATTGGAAGAAGACAGAATTAAGAAAAAAAGAATTCTTAATCGAACTCAATAAAAAGACAGAACTAACCAATAAACAATTAGATAAATTATTATTAAAATATGATATTGATTTTAAAGATATTGTTATTGATATGATTCATAGCGGTTGGGTAGATAGAGCAACTAAATCTGGAAAAATAGAACTTAGGAGGATAATAAAATGAAATGCCCTCAATGTGGAGAAAAAATATTAGAAAATATTATGGAAACAGAAGAAGAAATTCTTCCTTATAAAGAACAAGGGAAATTATTTCCAATTCAAATTACAGTAATAGAATTAAGAATATATAAATGTAATTGTGGAACAATTATTAAAATTCCAGAATATAGACATTATAATTTAGGAGAATAAAATGAACGCAGCGAGATTAATAGTTGATAAATTGGGGGATATTTATCTTAAAGTTATGGGGAAACCATTAAAACATCCTGTATATTTTAAAGTAGAATCATATGCTACTAATCCCGAAGGAAAGAAAAAAGACATAACCACACAGGAAATGGTAGTGAATTTAAAAAAGGAGGAATAAAAAATGGAACTAACAGGAAAATTAGCGGTAATAGCGAAAACAAAAAATTCAAAAGGTTCATTGGGATTTAAGGTTGAGGGCGACGATGGTTGGTTCAGTGCAATGGGTGGCTCAGTAAATTATTTAGAGAAAATGAAAAAGGGAGATACAATAAAAATCGAATATAAGCAAAATGGTGTTTATCGTAATGTAACCAGTTTAAGTAAAGTTGAAAGTGCAAAGACAGAAACGCCCAAAGAGACAAAATCAGACTCCCAGGAAGTTCCAGAATTTACTTGCGAAGATTGCGGAGCAGCATTAAAGGATGGGAAATATAAGAAATGTTATACTTGCAATCAGAAAAATCCCACAGTTACTAAAGGAAAAGATAATCCTATGGCAACTACAAAAGATGTTCAGATTCAAAGAGGCAATAGTCTCAATTCAGCAAGTGCAGTATTAAAAGGAAATTACGAAGGAACGAATACTGACCCAGACAAAATAAAAGAAGCAACACTACATCTGGCAGAGGCGTTTCTGGATTGGTTAAGATTAGAATAAAAATTACACACATAACAAAACATAGAATCAAAGGAGATTTATGGGCGTTAATATTGACCAACTTTTTTCTTATCTAAAAGAAAAAGTTCCTAATTTTGTTAAGACAACTAAACGAGGTAAGATTCTTTTTACTTGCCCGCAGGAGAATAAACATCATTTTAAATCTTCTTCTCCTACAATGACAGTTATCCCAGGCAGCGAAAAATTTTATTGTCTGTCTTGTGCCTGGAAAGGAAATACTTATGATTTAGTTCGATTAGTAGAAAATAAACAAATGACCGATGAAGAAATTATAAATTTTCTCACCAATAATACTAAAATAGATATTTATCCTGAATTAGATGAATATAAGAAATATGGGTGGTATTTATTTGCTATTGCTAAAAATAGTAAAAAACCCCTGAAAGATGAACATTGGAGAGAAAAAGAATATTGTTCCAATGAAAAAGCAAGGTGGATACAATGGCTGGAAAATGGATGCAATATAGCCATTAATTGTGAATTTAGTAATACAATGTTAGTTGATTTTGATGATAAAGAAGTTTCTCCAGCATTACAGCCGCTAAGAAATGAATTGAAGAAAATGCTGGAAGATAGCAAAACATTAATGCAAAATACCCCCAGGGGAGGAAAACATTATGTTTTTGTATTTGACTCTGAACTTTGTTTTAAACAACAAGTAGATTTGGGCGAAGGATTAAAAATAGATACAAGAACACATAAGGGATATTTCCTTCTTGCTCCTTCTAAAGTATATGATAAATCCTATAATTGGATTAATCTTGGTGCGGAAATTAAAACAGTTCCGGCAGAATTGAAATCTAAACTATTGGAAATAATCAAGGTAGATTCAGGTAGAAAATTAGAAACCCCCCCAGAAATGTCTCAAGAAATGAAAGAAATAATAGATAATCCCATTGAGCTAAAAGGCAATGATTTATCCGGTTGTAGGAATAACACCTTTATTCAAACTGGCGGAGCACTCCTAAAAATGGGTATTCCCCCAGATAAAATAAAAGTTATATTACATTATCTCAATAAAAATTGGTTAGCAACACCAAGAGCAGCACACGAAATAGAAGCAATGATGGGAAGTTTGGAAGGATATAAAGAAACTGAAGAACAGACCCAGGAAAATTCTATATATGAATGTTGTAAATTACTTAGTTCTGACATATCCGCAAAAGATATTATGGAGCACGTTTTTCCTGGAGAAAGAAATAAAAGAGCTATCGTTGATAAATATTTAGCAAAATTTCACAAAGAAGGAAAATTATCAAGAAGAGGCAGAGGAAAATATGATTGTAAACAGGTAGTAGAATGGATTAATGAAGAACAAGAGCAATCTAAGGAAATAAATTATAAAATTCCTTATTTTGATGATGTGGCGTATTTTAGGAATGGAGATATTATTTTGATTGGTGCACCAACCGGACACGGAAAGACCACAATAGCAATTAATTTTATTAAACAAATGAAAGAACAAGGAATTAGACCCTATTATTTATCATTAGAGGCGGGGTCTCGCCACGAAAAAACTGCCAATGCTCTGGGATTAACCCAAGCCGATTATTATATTCCAAAAGAAACCGTAGTTAATCCGCTTGCAATAGAAATAGAGCCAAATTCATTTACTATTGTTGACTGGCTTTATACAGGAGACGATTTTTCTCAGACCCAGGCGGTCTTCAAACATCTTAATGATGAAATGGTTAGAAAGGGGGGAATATTAATAGCTTTTACGCAACTCAAAGAATCATACGAATATTTTGCTATAAATCTTGTGAAATCGTTTCCTCGTTTCTCTGCTCGATATATTTATGACGATGAAACGGGAATTATCGGTCATTTTCAAGTTGATAAGATTACAGACCCACGTGGGCACTATCAGAATTATATAATTCCTTGTGAATTTAATTTTTCTACAAAAGAAATTTTAAAGAAAAATAATATATAATGAAAAGAAAAATATTTATATCTGTTCGTAATTTTATACTTAAAATAAAATATCCTAATCGAGATATTATTTGGAAAAGCAGAAAATGGAATCGAAAATATACTGATTATGTTGATTTATCTGGATAAAGATAATGGATAATAAAAAAAAGGGAATCCAGTTAGAATTAATGGCAGCGAGTAAACTTCAAGAAATCTTCCAAGAAACTCCGCCAATTCGTCCCTCAAAAGCATCCTCTGGCGGGTCGCATAATACTGAACTCGCCGATATTCAATCTCAGAATATATTTGTTGAGTGTAAGAACGATGGCAATTGGTTTAGAAGAAAGATTTGGGTGAAATTGCTTAATTCACTTCCATTCGGAACTACCAAACTGCCTATGTATATAATCAATGACCCGATTGAAGGTGTTTTAGTTATGTTATCTTTTAATGATTTGTGTAGATTATTGAAGGAGAAAAGATGAAAAAAATTACTCAAAAATCACTTAAAAAAAATTTAATTAAAATAATAAATCAAAGCAAAATTGAAGAAGTGATTTATGAACCAAGATATTATGAAGGATATGAATTACAAAAAACACTTATCGGTAGCACTATTACTATAAGAACAAGGCTATTAAAATGACTAATTTTTTTAATAATATAAAATATTTTATTCAAAGAGGTAAACGAGGTTACGCTGATTGCGACCTATGGGATTTTGATGTTTATCTTGCAAAAACATTAACAAATGCGTTAAAAGATTTTAAAAAAATAAATCAAGGAATTGCCCCAAATATCTACAGGAAATATATTAATAGAAAAGATTTAACACAGAAACAAAAAGACGAATTAGCAAAAAAAGAATGGAATACAATATTAGATATAATGATTAGAGGATTTAGTATTGTTCCTAAATTATTTGAAGGAAAAGTATTAAACAATAAAATATTAAAAGAAGGTTATATGTATGAATTAGGAATAGCTTTTGATTTTCTTAAAAAATATTATTTTGATTTATGGGATTAGGAGATAATATGATTAAGATTTTTTGTTTTGACCCAGGTAAAAAGAAGACCATATTGGCGGGATTTTATAATAAAGAACTTAAAACTTTTTTTAAAAAAGTTAAATCATCTCATTGGATGCGAATAGAAAAATCCTATGGAATACAGGACATTGTATTACAACAATTAAATAATTTAGGCTGTAAAAGCATTTGCATAGAAACTAAAACGTCGATAATACAATCTAATTTAGAAGATTGGCTAAAACAGCCAACAAAAAATTATGGGAATGGTAATCAAAGATTTTTAGGAGGTAAATAATGGGTAGAGGCAGACCGAAAGGAAGCAAAAATAAAAAAATAACAACTCCCAAAACAGTTACAGAACATATTCAGGAGCAATCACCAAAAGTCAAGGAAATGATTAAAGAAGAAAAAGAGAAATTATCTAAAAAAAATGAGATTAACTCCGCACTCAGAAACTCGGTAAATGAACTTACAAAAAAATTTGGGCACGAAATCATTCACTTTGCTTCTGAAGAGCCGGAAAGAGAGAGAATTCCCACTGGAATACCTGAATTAGACAAGATGATTACTGGATTCCCTTCTGGTGCATTTTCAGTAATTTGGGGAAATAAAGGAAGCACAAAATCAACCACAGTATTGAATTTGATTGCTCAAGCACAGAAACTTGGAAAACAATGCCTTTATTTAGATTTAGAAACCTCCTTTGATAATAAATGGGCGGATAAATGCGGAGTAGATAGAAATAAATTATTAATTGGTCATTTTGACAATGCTGAGCAAGCATTAGATACTGCAATAAAAATGAGCAAAGAGAAAGTTATAGATATAATTATATTAGACAGCGTCCAATCTCTTTCTCCCGAAGGAGAACAAGAAACTAAGAAAGGCGAAACCAAAAGCACTGGCGACGACACTGTGGCTTTATTGGCGAGGAGATTAAGTCAATTTTTTAGAATGGATGCAGCAGGAAATTATAGAGGTAATATAACATTTATTTTAATCGGGCAAAGTAGGATGGATTTAAGCGGATATATTAAATTGGAAAAATTAAGTGGAGGAAAAGCAATCGCACATTGGGCTACTTTAATTATAAAGGCATATCGGTCAACTAAGGCAGATGCACCAAGATTTAAATTTGAAATCAAAGGTAAGAAAAAAGAAATCCCAATTGGATTTGAGATTTGTTATCGTTTAGAAAAAAAGAAGATTAGTGGAACTGCTCCTGAAGAAACAGAAGTAAGAGCAAATTTTTATAATGAATTTGGTTTTGTAGAACCTACAGAAAAACAGATAAAAGAATTATATTCGGATTGGATTTCTTTTGAAGAAAATTCTTGATGAAAACTAAATATAAATATATTCAATTTGATTTGGTAGAACAAGATGAAACAAAGAAGACTCAAGCATATACCGTAAGAAATATAAGTCTTCAGATAATATTAGGTTATATAAAATGGTATGGTGCTTGGAGACAATATTGTTTCTTTCCAATGATAGGAACAATCTATAGCGAAGGATGTTTAAAAGATGTTGCAGATTTTATAAAACAATTAATGGAAGATAGGAAGAAGGGGTAATAAATGTTTAAAGATATTATATATCAGATTTATTCGGATATAGAAATAAGAATTTATGAATTAGCAGACAAAAAAATACTTATTTTTATTATAGCTGCTTGGTTATTTAATTTACAAGATAAATTAATATTTAAATGGCTAAGATTGCAGTGTTGGTTATTTGGATGTGAAGAAAGGGGCGGATATGGGGGATTTAATCTTCCTTGTGATGCTTATTGCTTTTATTGTAATAGATGCGGAGCAACTTATAGTAATTATGAAGGAAACACCAATTATCATTTATTAAAAGGGATTTTTAAAAGAAAATATAATGCTTAATCTTCCAATCCAAAATATATCCTCAATTGGTCGTGAAATAATTCTCTTTAATCGACAACAAAGCGGAGAGCTTACAATAATGAGAGATTTATTGTTCAGTCCCTATTATTATGTTCCTTCTCCTACTGGAATATTTAGAGGATACTTTGGCGGAAAATATGATAAAGTTACTTGTAAAAATCCCCGGGAAATAAAAGATAAACGAAATGTAAAAACAGATGGGGAAAGTGATGTTCCATATGTTCGTCGTTATCTACTTGATAAAGTAAATATAATTAAATCTCCTACGAGATGGATTATGTTTGATATTGAGACTCTTAGTAAAATTGTTCCTAATCCATTGGTTGCCCCAGACCCAATTACTTCAATAACCGCATATGATAATTATGAAAAAAAGTATATTCAATTTTGGTGCGAAAATTATCCATCTGAATATGAACTTATAGATGCGTTTATCAATTATATTAAGGAAAGGAAGCCAGATTTACTCCTGGCGTATAATATAAATGGATTTGATATGCCTTATTTGGTTACTCGTTTTTCTGACTTCGGAGAAAAGGTTAGCCCCATAGGACAAATTAAAAAAAGAAATGGATACCCAGAAGGAATCAGTATAGTCGACTATTATGAACTCATTAAAAAAGTATATAAATATAAGAGGCATACTTTAGATTTTATTTATTCTGATGAATTTAAAGTTCCCCAGAATTTTATAAAATATAGATTTAATGAGATTAGCCCAATCATTAAAGAAAAGAATCTGGAAGATGTAAAAAAAATGGTCGCCTTAGAAAATAAATTGCATCTCATTGATTATTTTGATGAACAAAGGAGAATTGCAAAAGTTCTTTGGGAAGATTTATGTCATTTTAGTGTATCTATCGATGGATTGATTTTGCAAACTGCGAAATCTAAAGGCGTAGTCTTACCGAGTAAACCAGACGAAGAAGAAAAACTTCGTCGAATAGAGGAAGATGAAATCGAAGGCGGATATGTATTTGCCCAACCAGGAAAATATGATGACGCTTCTTTACTAGATATTTCTGGGACATACCCGAATCTAATTACTACATTTAATCTTGACCCTGTAAATAAGAAGAAAATCCCCAATTCGCAGACAGTAACTATCAGAAAAATCCACATAGAACAGAATCCCAACGCCATTGTGCCAACAGTTGCCAATAGATTAATCGCTTCTCGTAAACAAATCCAAAAAGAACTCGAAGGAAAAACAGGCGAAGAATATGATTTATTAAAGAAAAAAGATGATGCACATAAATCGCTTAATAATGTGGTCTACGGGATTTTGCTTTTTAAGAATTCTCGTATATATGATAAAGACATCGCCGATTGCATTACCTATTTAGCGAGGTTCTTAATTCGATATACCAAATTTGCTTTAAGAAAATTGGGATATTCAGTCATTTCTTCAGACACCGATTCTATTTTTGTTCATTCCAGAGATTATGAGAAAATAGAAAAATTATGCAATGAAACATTAATTCCTAACTGGCTTAGACACTTTGGCAAAACAGAAGGAACTCTGAGATTTAAATATGAAGGATATTTTGAGAATGTTGTTTTTGAAGCACCAAAACATTACAGAGGCAATTTTGTTACTGCTAAGGGCGAACATAAAATGATAAATAAAGGCATCGAAATTGTTCGCAAAGATTCTTCTAAATTTCAAGAAGAATTTTTAGAGGAATTATATAATAGAATTTTAAAAAATGAAAGTGAGCAAACCATCTCTAATTGGATATTAGAACAAATAAAAGAATTACCCAATAAACCATTGAAAAATATTGCATTTCCTTTTCAAATAGTCCAAAAAATTTATAATAGTATTCCTATATCTATTCGAGCACTTCAATATACTGACGAAATAATTCCCAATTTTAGTCAAGATTATCATAATGAATTATATTATATTTATGTTAAACCATTTGGAACAGCAGAAAGACATTCCAAAAGTATGCGAAAGAATAAAGATACTGGAAAAAAGGAATTAAAAGAATCACATACTATAATAAATAAGAACGTCCTCGCCTTTGACGAAAATACTGACCACATAAAAGAAGTAGATTATTCAGAAATGATTAGACGCAATATTTTAGATAAGGCGGAAAAGCTCTTTGATGTTTTGGGATGGAATAAAGAATTGATTGGGATAAAAAAGAAAATTTCTAAAAAAGATGCAATTGCCGAACTCAAAAAAAGAGGATTATTATAATATGGATTTATCTAAATTATCTAATGAAGAATTAATGAAAATAGCGAAAATATCTCCTAAATTTGCGGGGGAAGTATCGAAAAAGATACTCCTTGCTTCCAGCGAGGAAGGTGGGGTGCAAGTCCCTAACCCCGCTCCAAATAAAGAATTAATAATTAAAAAAAAAGAAGAATTGATGCACTCTGATTTTGATTCTTCAAATTTTATGATAGAATTAATTGAACCAAAAATGACATATGAGTGGATGATGTATAAACATTATGCACATAAAATACCTCCGGTTATTAAATATTGTTACGGTTTATTTAAAAATAAACAACTCGTGGGGGTTTGTGTTTATGGAATATTGGCAAATAAAGAATATAATAATGGAAAATGTTTGTTTAAAAATTATCGAGTTGATGTTTTAGAATTAAAAAGATTAGTTGTAGATGATGATTTGCCAAAAAATACATTATCTTATTTTGTTTCAAAAACATTAAAAATGCTTCCACAACCAACGTGCGTTGTTAGTTATGCAGATAGTAATCAAAATCATCACGGATATATTTATCAGGCTACCAATTGGTTATATACAGGTATGGGAAGAGGGAAATTAGCAATAATAGACAAATCAACGGGAGAGGAAATTCACGAGAAAACGATATATGACAGGTATGGGACAAATAATATAGAAATTTTAAAAACTAAATTTGATTTTGATACAAAAATTTTAAAAGGAAAATATCGTTATTTAAAATTTATTGGAAATCATAAACAAAAAAAAGAAATGTTACACTCATTAAAATGGAAACTTTTTCCATATCCAAAAGGCGATAATATCAATTATGATGCTTCTTATAAAATTAAAAATTTAAATATAAATAAAAAAGGAATAATTCAGGAAAAGAGAGAGGAAGATAGACAGACAGAAAAACAGGAGGAAGAGAGATGATATTGAAATTTCAACAACATAATGGTTGGGTATATGTTTCTGATTTATATAAAGTAGAAACCAGACAAATGTCAAAAAAAGAAGCACTCGCCGAACTCAAAAAAAGAGGATTATTATAATATGGATTTATCTAAATTATCTAATGAAGAATTAATGAAAATAGCGAAAATATCTCCTAAATTTGCGGGGGAAGTATCGAAAAAGATACTCCTTGCTTCCAGCGAGGAAGGTGGGGTGCAAGTCCCTAACCCCGCTCCAAATATAAATAAAATCATAAAACAAAAATATGATAAAATACAAGACAATAAATCACAATCGAAAGAGATAAAAAATTTTAATTTAAAAGATTTAAATATGAAAGAATTGGAATTTCAAATAACTAAAGAATTTATTGTTAAGAATCATTACAGTCATACAATTTCTTCATCTATAAAAGCAAGTATTGGATTTTTTTATAATAATAAATTAGTTACTGCTATTGTTTATGGTCATCCAATTGGAATTAATGTTGGTTCTTGGTTGCAAGTTCCTGAAGGAAGTTATGCCGAATTAATTAGAGTTTTTAGTGTTGATGAGTTACCAAAAAATACGGAAAGTTATTGTTTGGCAAAGTCATTTGAATTTTTGAAGAAAAATAAACCAGAATTAAAATATTTAATTAGTTATGCAGACCCCACTCAAGGGCACGTAGGTTATATTTATCAAGCAACTAATTGGTATTATGTTGGTAAACAGATAGGAATGGATAGAATTTTTAAAATTGATGGCAAACAAGTTCATAGAAGAACCGCCAATGCTGCTTATGGAACATCTTCAGTTAAAAAATTATCAGAATTATTAGGCAAAAGATTTGAAGTATCAATAACATATCCAAAACACATTTATTTAATGTGTTTGGGTTCTCGTAAAGAAAAAAAAGAATGGTATAATAAATTCAAACAATTACCATATCCTAAAATAATTCAAGAAAAGAGAGAGGAAGATAGACAGACAGAAAAACAGGAGGAAGAGAGATGATAGTAAAAATTATTCAAGAAAATGGAGCATTGTTTTATGATGGATTTGAAAAAATCAGATATGAATATAAAACCAGTGAAGAAATGGAAACCATCGATACAAACGCTATGTGGATAAACAGTAAGTTGCCTCTGAGCGGAATTTTGATTATAGGTCGTAGAAAACCGATAATTGGAACTGACCCAGAATTTACTATTAGAACAAATGGGGAGACATATCTTCTTAATGATGAAGGTAAGACGATAGAAAGGATTAGATAAAACAATGATTTCTCTTCTTCTCTCTAAACTTGAAAAGAATCTTGGATTGAAACTTCGTAAGAATGTAATGTGCCTCGGAGTTGATACTGCTTCAACTACTGGACTGGCTCTTATTTCTACTTTTGGGGGAAAAGCAATAATCGATTATTCTATTTTTAAATTACCCTCAATTCCCCGAAAAATAGCTGACCAAATGTTAAAGGCGGAAAAATACGAGCAAGCAATGGACAGTGCTCTTAATTTAATTAGAGATTATAAAAAAGAAATGAAAATTAAATCCCCATCTATTTTGATATTGGAGCAATCTTTTCTTTTAATGAGTCCAGAAACTTTTGGTTATCTTAGAAGTCTTGGGGGTGTTTTCTATTCTGAACTTTATGATTCGTTTGATGAGATAAAATTTTATCTTCCTGGAGTTGCAAGAAAATTAGTTGGATTTCACTCAAATTTAAAAAGAGGAACTCCAACAGACCAAAAGAAAAAAGAAATAGTAGATTGGATTTCTAATGTAGTAGGAGAAAAGATTAAAGACCATAATATTGCGGATTCCATCCTATTATCACTTGCGGGGATAAGATTATGACAAATTGGAAAGAAGATTTAGAAAAAAAAGCAATTGAACTCAACATTAAAAAGGAGGAGAAAAATGGTAGTTCTACTCAAGGAAATAGTCGCCTTCGTGATAGGAGTAGTAGCGGGCGGGGGCGGGATGCTGATTTATCAAACATTCGCAAAGAAAAGTTAAATAATGTTAGAGGAGGTGAATTAATGATTTCTAAAGAAGGTGCACTTCGGGACATTGATGGTATCGTTAGTAAAGGGGAATATATTGATAGGGAAACAAAAAAGACAATAACATTAAATAGTGATTTGGAAAAGTTAGGGGCAATCGTTAAAGTTTTGATTGTGTTTTTGAATTCAATGAGGTCAAATCAGTTGCTTCCTGAAACAGAAAAGGCTCGCATTTACACCGAAAGAAAAAACAGGAAAGAAACAAATAAACAATAACTTAACGAGAGTGATGGTTAATAGCCTCACTCTCCCAAAAAGGAGTTAAAATGAAGAATTATATTCATATTATAATTCCCAAAAATAAAGAGGTCATTAAAGCACAAAGAGCAACAATTTCTATTGGAAGAAAGAAATATTATGTTCAGGTTGAAGATATTAAGATTGAATATAAAAATTCGTTTTGTGAAATTGGAAATTCCGATATTATCACACAACCCATAGAGCATATTAAAATAAATTTTAAATTATTAAAAAATGAATGATTTAATTTGGTGTCCTAAATTTAAAATAAATGTTAATCCCGAAATGGAAGAAAATTGTTTAGGGTGTATTTTTTGGGATAAAGAAAAAAAGATATGTTTTTTTGATGAATGGCTTCCAGGATTAAAAAAAGAAAATGAATAATTTAAAAGATATTTTTGGTGGACTATTAATTTTAACATCTATAGGCGATGCCCTAAAATATACTATCCAGGCAAATAAGATTAGAAAAACACAAACTGCGAAATCAATGTCAAGGAGATTCATTAATCTTGCTTTGCTAAATGATTTTGTGAAATTGGGATATGGATTTGTCATTAAAGATTTATTTATCATTACTTCTTCTATGTTGGCATTGGTTTGCATGACGGATTTATTTTGGCAGATTTATTGGTGGTATCCGTATCGCAAAAGAGGGTTAATCAACTTTCGCCGACCATCTATTTTTATTTATTTAATAAATAGTTTAACCCCGAATAACAGAAGAAAGAGGCTTTAGATGAATTTATTATTCGCTTCCGATTTTCATATCGAAGAGCAGAGTTTCGAGGAATTAGAATTGGTTTTTAATGAAATCCTTGAAATCAAAGAAGCTAATAAAATAGATAAAATTATCATTCCTGGGGATTCATTTGACCGCATTTCGCCCACCTCAAAAGAATTAGATTTTCTTTCTACTTTTATAAAAAAATTAAATTGCCAAATAATTCTAATTGCGGCAAACTCACACGAAAGCACGACCCAAGAAGATAGTGTCATAAACCACATAGGAATTTTGCGGGATGATATTTTAGTTTGTAAAGAATGGAAGGATGAACACCGTCTTTTCGCTGGGCACTTTATTGTTAAACAATCTACCAAAAATAAAGGCGGAACAATCAACCAATCAGAATTAAAGGATTATCGGAATGTGGTTTTGGGGCACGGGCATATTTTCGAGTTGGTAAAACCAAATTTATGCCAACTTGGGAGCATTAGATTTATTAGTTTCGGGGAAGACCCCGCTATTAATAAGAAGGTAGCAATCTGCTATAACTATGGTGAAAAAGACCAGGGATGGCAATTTATTGACCTAAAAACGCCCTATCCATTGATAGATATAGAGTTATGTAAAATGAACATTTCCAAAGACCTTAAAATCGTTCAAAATGACCCCCCAGAGCTTCGCTCCGGTAAGCAAGGGAAAGCTCCGAAACCCATAAACAAAGCCAAAATCGCCCCTTCAAACCCTATGAATCGCTCTTCATTTGGGGCAGTAGGCGAACTTTGTTCCTTTCTGGATAAAACCAGCCCTAAGAGCAAGGTTAGGGTAGTTTTTAAGGATTATTCAAGTTGGGTAAATTTCTTACCTTTCTACCAGAGATACAAGGATAAATTCTATGTGATGAGGGATAAGAAGGACTTTTTAGTTACCATAGATAATACTCCAAAAGATAATAAAAAAGAAACAATGAGAGAATCATTAATTAAGTGGATGACTACAAATAAGATTGAAGATAAGATACAGAAGATTTTATTAGAGGAAATTAAATGAACTTAAATCCTTTTCTTATTATAAGTATTTTATTAAATTTTTGTGCATCTGGTTGGTATTTTTATAAATCAGGGATAGTATTAGGTTTATTATTTTTAGGTTATGCTTTCTGTAGTTTTATTAGTTTATTTTTAAAGGTACAATAAAGGAGACAATATGGAAATAAAAGAAATGTTAAATAAAATATTTTTAGAAACTAAAAATGGGTTTGAGTATGTAAAAGAAATTCCCGACAAGAGTATTGATATGATACTTTGCGATTTACCTTATGGCACGACTGCCTGTAAGTGGGATGCCGTTATTCCTTTTGAGCCACTCTGGGAACAGTATAAACGAATAATAAAAGACAATGGGGCAATAGTTTTAACAGCTTCACAACCTTTTACCAGTGCTTTGGTGATGAGTAATATTAAGATGTTTAAGTATGAGTGGATATGGGAGAAAAACACAGGAGCAGGATTTATCCACGCAAAAAATAGACCACTAAAAAGACACGAAAATGTATTAGTTTTTAGCAAAGGAAGTATGGGTCATATAACTTTATTGGGTGAGAAAAGGATGATATACAACCCCCAAAACTTAATAAAACAAAAAACTATCAGAAAAAATGGTGTAAGTGGAACAACTATTGGCGATAGACCATCACATCACGATAATTTAATTTCAGAATTTATGAATTATCCAACAACAATTCTTAACTATAAAAATGATAAGGGTCTCCACCCAACTCAAAAACCAGTAGCCCTATTTGAGTATCTTATTAAAACCTACACCAACGAAGGAGATATTGTTCTTGATAATTGTATAGGTAGCGGAACAACTGCTGTAGCGTGTAAAAGATTAAATAGAAATTTTATAGGTATGGAGATTTATCAAAACTACATAGATATTAGTTATAAAAGATTATCTGAAACAAAACAAGGAGAAGGATTATGTTTGAAATAATAGAATATAAAAGTCCAGGGCATCCAGATACTTTAACAGATTTGGTGGTTGAGGAGTGTGCTACTTTTTTGGATAAGTATTATCTTTCTATTTATAATAAAATTCTGCATTATAATGTTGATAAAGCAGTTTTTCTTGCTGGAGATGCCAGAATTGATTTTAAAGATTGGAAAATAATAAAGCAACCTTGTTTTATTTTGGCAGGACAAGTTAGTAAAATAACAAAAGATTTAAAATGTGGATTAACTGATATAATAGAAAAAACAATAAAAAAATACTTGCCTAATCTTAAACAATTCAAAATAGAAATTAGATGTAATAATGTTGTTGCTAATCTTTCTAACATAGCAGAATCAAAAGAAATACTTGCTAATGATACTTCATTTGGAGTAGGCTATTATCCTTATTCTAAATCAGAACAAAAAGTTTTTGCTATTAAAAAAGAATTGGATGAAATGATTGCTTTACAACAAATACCCATTGGCGAACTTTATAAAATAATGTATACCCCTAAAACTATAAGTATTTCTGCTCCGCTTTATGTTCAACGAGTTCATAATAGAAAAGAATACGCCAAATATAAGAAACAAATAGAAAAGAAAGTATCTAAGTATGGAAAAATTATTTTTAATCCTGATTTTGAAAATGGATTTCCTTATTTAACAATTACAGGAAGTAGTATTGAATGTGGAGACGATGGACAAGTGGGAAGAGGAAATAGATACAATAATTTAATTACTCCCTGCCGACCAATGACCATAGAAGCATATCATGGAAAAAATAATAAAAATCACGTTGGTAAATTATATAGTAAAATGGCTTTTGAAAGAGCAAAAGAAATCTATGAAAAAACTGGAAAATATACAGAAGTCATTTTAGTTAGTAAAATAGGCAAAGCGATAGCCGATTATGAAGAATATATAAAATGAAACTCACCAAACTCAAATTAACTAATATTGGACTTTTCAAAGAAGGAACTTTAATTCCTCAACAAATTAATCTTATTAAAGGAATTAATTGCGATAATCCAAAAAATAGTTCCAATGGATGTGGGAAATCTACTCTTTTTAAAATCGCTTTATTATTTGGATTATTTGGAGAAACTTGCGGAAGAAAACTTGAACGAATAATTCATTCCGGTGCGAAAACTGCGGAAGTAGAATTGGAAATAACTCACGGCAGCAACATCATTCGCATTATTAGAAAAATCCCAACCAAATTACAGGTCTTTGTTAATGGCATAGATAGGGAATTTAATTCTTCTACAATCGCACAGAATTATCTTAATGAGATTTTTGGAGATTTTACTTTCTTTAAGAAGTATTGTTTAGTTGATACTAAATCCATTAACTTATTAGATTCCTTAGATGATAGTAGGTCGATTGTTTCTTTTAAAAAGGAACTAATGGGTTTCATTGATACCGAATTCGCTCCGCACAGGGAATCATTATTAGGCAAAAAGAATGACCGAGAACTCTATTCAGTCGATAAGCGACTGTATAAATTTCATCTTTCCAAAAAGAGATTAGAGATACTCGAAAACGGGCTTGAAAGAATTAAAGAAGAACTCAATAATGTTAATCGAGATAGAGAAATACAGCAGCAATCAATCAATCAATTGAGTGGGGAGATTACTTCTTCTGAATCTAAAATAGAATTTTTATATAATAAGGAAAGTGAAAATTTAAATAATATAGAACAGTGCAATGGGTTTGTTGAGGACAACAAAACGATAATAGAAAAATTAAATAATCTTCCGAAGCAAGAAAAAATAGCTGTAATTGATTATGATAAAGATTTATCTATAGCAGAAAAAAAATCGGAATCATTAAATCAAGAATTAAAAGAAAACGAAAAGAAGATAGACTTAGTTAAAAAGGATATTGAAAAAATTAATTTCCAGATTCATTCAGCCGAAAATGATTTAAGCAAGTATAATAATGATAAAGTAAAGTTAAATAAAGAAATCATTGGATTGGATAATGTTAAAATAGGAACGAAATGTGATAAGTGCGGTTCTCTTGTTTCAATAGAATATCGGGACAGTTATCGAAAAGATAAAACTAATGAAATTGAGGATATAATAAAAAAAGAAATTCTATTAAAGAATTCTTTAATTGAATTGCAGAATTCGCTTACTACAAAAAATAATGAATTAAAATCATTAATTAATCGGAAATCGCTTGTGAGTGATAATATTGAAGTCATTAAAAAAGATATTAAAGAATTAAATAACAAAAAATTCGCACAAGCAGAGGCAGTAAAAAAACAGGAAAACTCGGCTACCCAGATTACAACTGATATTGAAAAACATCAAAATTCAATAAAAATATCCGAAGAACAGATAAAAAAATATCTTAACCACAATATCGAAATAAAGAAAGAAATCTCTGAACTAAAAATTACTATTGAATCTAACAAAACTAAATTATCCGAAGAAAGTAATTGTATAGATTATTACAATGATTTGTATAATGGAATACAACATAAAGAAACCAGGACTAAAGATTGTATAATGAAACTCAAAGAGGCATTTAAATTTTCGGATTATAAATACACTAAAGAAGATATTCGGCTCTATGCCGATTCAATTAAGACCCTGGATGCCTTTTCCGGCTACTATATACAGGAATGGATGAATAATTTGTCATTTATTATTAATGACCTTTTAAAAGATTTAAATCTATCAATTGAATTAACCGATGAAAAAGAATTCCTAAAAATAAAAGACGGAGAAGAAGAACTTACTTATGCGGATTTAAGTGATGGGCAAAGGATTTTCTTTTCTGGAATATTTAAATTGGCGATTTTATTGAAAAAAGGCGAATCTGATGGAATAATTATAATGGATGATGGATTGGGATGTTTAGATAAAATTAATTTTAAAAATTTAATAGATATTTGCCAGAATCTCCCATTTCAGCTTTTTGCGGTTTTTCAGGATTTGCCAATAATCGAAAATGTCAATGAATTTATAATAGAAAGAAAAAATGGTGAAAGCAAAATCATATAACAATAATTCTAATAGAAATTCCCATAGGAAAACAAATCGATGCTGTGATTGTGGGAAAAAAATACTCAAAATATCTGTTCGATGTTATAAATGTTTTAGGAAAGGAAAATTAAATCCTATGTTTGGAACTCATAAATTTTATGGTAAAAGATTACCTTCAGAAATATTATTTAAAATCAGAAAAGTTTTAAAAGGAAAAGACCATCCGAGTTTTGCAGGGGGAAAGCCCAGGTGTATGGTTTGCGGAAAAAGATTGAGTAGTTATGGATGTATAAGATGCAGATTTCATAAAGATAAATATTATAGCGGAAAGCGAAGTCCCAGATTTGGGAAAATCGCACATCCCAAATATATTAAATATAAAAACATTTGGTTTCATTCTTCTTATGAAGTAGCATATGCAAGATATTTGGACTATAATAATATTAAATGGCAATACGAACCCGAAACTTTTAATTTAGGAAACACCACCTATACTCCAGATTTTTATTTGCCAAAGTTTAATCTTTATATCGAGATAAAGGGATTTTGGAGAGAAGATTCTAAAAAGAAATATATTAAATTTAAACAAAAGAATACGATTGTGTTGTTAAATCAATCAAAATTACATAATTTAGGAATAATGGTTAAATAAATGATTAAAATAGAAAAGATATATAATATTCTTAAAGAAAATATCCCCAATAGACTAATTATTCCTATTATAATTTTTCCTACAACAGAAGAAATGTTAAAACAAGAAGCAAATGAATTATTTCGTGATTATCAAGAATTAGTAGAGTCATATAGTAGACAATATAGGGCAGAGAATTATCTTGATACTCCTTACTGTAGACACATTGTCAATAAACATAAAATAAATGCCTTTAATATTAATATGTTAGCGACTAATCCTATAAAAATATCTTTTGAAAATGTAGAATGTAGACCTGAAAGAGAAATTGCATTTCTTTTATTACACGAATTCGGTCATTTGGCTATGGCGAAAGCAGGAAAATATCGAGATGAAATATTAGCAGATAAATTTGCTATTGTATGGACTAAAAGATTAATAGATAAAGGATTAATAAAAAATGATTAAACAATTCATTTATATGATAATTATGGCAATTATTTATAGCCTACTTGAAATTCAAGTTGAAGGGAGAGATGGCTGGTGCAGAAACCTGCCCACATTTCGCATCAATGTGTTCTTTAGAAAAATATTGGGTGGAAAGCCATTAACAGGATACCATCTTTATTTACTTATTTTTATGAGTATTGTATTTCACGGATTATTCTTAGGAGAAATATATTCTTATAAGATAAGTTGTAGAGCATTTGGTTTAATGAGTTATTTTTTTGTATTAGAAGATGGATTGTGGTTTATCTTCAATCCGCATTACTCTATTATAAGATTCAACAAAAAAAATGTAGATTGGCATAAAAGATGGGTCTGGGGCATACCGCTAACCTATTATTGGGGAATAATTATAGGAACTGGATTATTAATTCTTGGGAGGTAGAATGTTAAAAAATAAATTTTATTCACAACTTGAATTTGATATTTATATTGCAGAACAAAAAATAAGAAAAGATTCTGGTTACTTATCTGTCTCTGAAAGAACTCAATTAGAAGAAATGATTAAAAATCCCAAATCTTATATTACTGAAAAACCAAAAGATAATCCTAATGTAAAGAAAATAGTTACTGATATTATCGAACTTCGTGTTCCTTGTCAGAAAGTAGAAAAAGGAGAAGATATAAAACAAATCATAACTGAACTTAAAGAAACTTGCCACGCACATAACGGACTTGGATTAAGTGCCAACCAAATTAATTATAGAAAAGCAATTTCATATATTAATGTTCTTAAATCCTTTGACCCTAAGACCAAGAAGGTAGATAAGACCGAATTAATCTTAATTAATCCGAGGATTATAGAAAAATCTAATCCCATAAAAATACAAAATGAAAGCTGCCTATCCTTTCCTGGGATTTCTGTTGCGACTAAAAGATATATTTATTGTATAGTTACTTTCCTATCTGAGGATTTTAAAGAAAAGACAATGGCATTGCAAGATTTGGAATCTTTTGCCTGTCAGCACGAAATACATCACATACAAGGAAAAACGATTCTTGATTTAGATGTAAAGTGGAAAAGTAAATAATTTAATGATAATCCTCCTAACCATAATCTATTCTATCATCATAATCGGGGTTCATGAATTGGCTCATTTATTCGCTGCAAAAGTCGTTGGTTGTTCAGTATCTGTATTTTCAATTGGCTTTGGGCGACCCTTCTATTCTTTTTATATAGGTAACACCCGATACAATATTGCACCAATTCTTTTAGGCGGTTACTGTGAACTAAAAGGCGAGAATGAACTTAGTCCAGACAAAGACGCTTTCTGTAATCTAACCTATAGAAAAAAATTCTTTCTAATTTCGGCTGGGTGTATATGTAATATTATTATGGGGGTTATTCCTTATTTATTGGGATTGAAATGGGGAATTTTTTGGCTTTATTATTTTGGTTATTTAAGTATTGGATTAGGTGCGAGTAATCTATGCCCCGTTCCGTGTCTTGACGGAAGTTATTTAATTTTTGTTTGGATTGAAAAATTATTCGGAAAAGAAAAAGGAAATTATTTACTTAATAAGATAATGAAAACTGGATTTGTAGTTTTAATCGTTTTAAATATTTTGACTGGATTGTGGTTAGCTTATTACTATAAATCAGAGTTACTATATTGGATTATTTTTTATTGGAAATTAATTATTGATTTTGTTGGGAGGATATTATGAAAAAAATATATATAAATAAACCAGGAAATACTACATTCGTAATGGTTGCGGTAAATACTGGAGCGTTTAACGAAGTAGATGCCTATAAGGGAATTTCTCATTTTGTAGAACATCTTTGTTTTAAAGGAAATCCAAAAAGAAACCAAGAACAAATTTCTTCAGCAATCGACAATATTGGCGGAGTTTTAAATGCCTTTACCGATTGGGAAATAACTGCATATTGGGCTAAAGTAGGAAATTCATATAAAGATTTGGCTATAGATGTTATTTCTGATTTGGCAACTAAACCCATATTCCCAGAAAAAGAAATTGATAAAGAGCGAGAAGTAATTATCCAAGAACTAAAAATGTATGAGGATGACCCTAAATCCGCAGTTTATGATTTATTTAATAAACAATTATATAGCAAAGAGTCTGGATTTTATCTTCCAATTATAGGAACTAATGAAACTCTCAATAATATTAAGAGAGATAATTTAATTTCCTATCATAAAGAAAAATACAATAATCCCACATTAATAGTAGTTGGAAATGTAAAAAATTATTCTACTATTAGTTATCCTAATCCAAAATATATGCCATCTTCATTGGAAAAAGAACCAAAAGATTTATTAGTTGAAAGAAAAAATATAACTCAAGCGAATATTCTCATAGGAAATTCTATTAACTTAACAGATAAATTTGACAAAATAGAACAATCGCATTGTTTATTATTGCTCGATGCGGTCTATGGTGATATGTCTGGAAGATTATTTAAAACAATTAGAGAAAAATATAATATGGTCTATCGAGTTCATTTTAATTGGGATTTATTTAGTAATGGATTTATTCAATGGGAAGTATCTGCGGGATTAGAAAAAGAAAATATTGCCCAGGCAAGAGATTTAATTATTCAGGAATTAATTCGCCCAATTTCAGAAAAAGATATGGATATTATTTTAAATAAGGCGATTGGGCAAAGAGAAATGACATTCGACAACAATATCAACGTAGGCAGCACAATTGCATATTCATTATATAAAGGAATTGATTATAAAGAATATTTAAATAATTATGATGAATATCTCGAAAAAGCAACAGAAGTGGTAAACGAGTTTATAGAAAAAATGAAATTTAACAATAATATTTTAGTCGGAATTGTGCCCGAAAAATGATAAATAAAAAATTATTTTGGTTGTATTTACTTTCTGCTTCTATTTATGCAACTCAAGGATTAGAAGGGCTTCCTGGATTGCCATTATTCTTTTATCTTAAAGAACATCTTCATTTAACTCCAGAAAAAATAATGTGGATTTCGTCGATTATTACTCTCCCTTGGTTAATTAAACCGATATTTGGATTTTTTATCGACAATTTCTTAACTAAGAAAATTTGGATTATTCTTTCTCTTATTGGAAGTATTTTGGTGTCTTTCTATTTCGGATTATCTCCTTATTTAACTATTCCTATAATTATATTAGTATCGATTTTAGGAAATTTAGCAACTGCTTGGAGAGATATTTCAAACGACGGATTGGCGTGTGTAGAAGGCAAAGAAAATAATTGCTGTGATATTTTTCAGAATGTGCAATGGACTTCAATTACTTTGGCAGGGATTATTACAGGATTAGCTGGAGGATATATTGCCGACCATTTTAATTATAAATTTGCTTATTTATGTTTAATTCCTATTTATTTAATTATTATAGGAATTGTATTAAAATATAAAGAACAAAATGCTTTAAAAGAATTAAAAAAACATTATCATAGTTCAATTACCATACATCATAGAAAGAAATCATCTTTGTTAGGTAACATTCTATCTTATAAAGAACTCTTTGCAAATAAATCATTTTTATTAGGCTGTTTATTTATTTTTCTATTTAATTTTAATCCAAGTTTCGGAACACCTTTATTATTTATTGAAAGAAAATGGGGTTGGTCAGGATTTTTTATTGGGTTATTAGGAGCATTAAGTTCAACTATTAGTATTATTGGGGCACTTTTATATTATAAATTTAGTAAAAAAATTAAAAATAAAGATATGAAAATAATCATTCCAACAATCAAAATAAAATGAAAAATAAATGTAATTGTGGAGGTTATAAATTGGGAAAAAGAATTAATAAGAACAAATGAATTAAAGGAAAAATTATGCGTGTGGTTATCGAATATAAAGAAGTTATTTTAGACCTGAAAAATATTCTGAAATTAAGTGTTTTTATTTCAGCCGGAATTACTCTTTTTTATATTTATTTTACTCCCGTAAGTGCAATTATTTATAGTTGTTTATTTAGTATTTTTGGTATGTTTATTTTCCTTACTGTTATGACCTTTATGGCAGAATCAACTATTAAAGGAAAAGAATCTACATCATTTGCATTACTTTGTTCTATTAATAATTTAGCAGGAACTTTATCGATAATGACCGGAGCATTTTTATTACCTTTGCTCGGACTAAAGTGGCTTATTATTTTATCTGCGGGGACTTCATTTTTGTGCTTCCCCCTAATTGGCAAATTAGGAATAAAAAATGACTAAATTATCTATCGAAGAAAAAACTAAACTAATTGAGAGAATACAGAAATTATTTTCTTTGGGTGATAGTTCCAGAAATCCCAATGAGGATGAAGTAAAAAGTGCCCTATGAAAAGCCAAACAATTAACGAGACAACATAATTTAAGTTTATCAAAATTAAGGGGAAGAAATAATGAATAAAATTTATCGAAATGACGAAGAACCCATTGAAGATATTATCAAAAAAGATGAGCGATATACCGAAGAATATTATTTTCGAGTATTAAATAAAGACCGATATATTCTTTTATATGATATTATTACAAATACATCTACCGATATAACAGTTTCTAAAATAAAAGCAATGAATATATTAGATTCAAAGAAACCAATTACAATCGAAATTAACAGCCCTGGTGGAGATGTTAGTTGCGGATTCTCTTTAATTAATGCGATTGAACAAAGTATTGCTCCCATTCATACTATTATTAGTGGTCAATGTGCAAGTATGGCTGCGTTGATTAGTATTGTAGGAAAGAAACGAAATATATATTATAATTCGTATTGGATGCAACATCCGCTTTCTGAGGGGCAAGCAGACTATTTGCAGTTTATCAAAGATAGAACCAAATTCTTAATTCATTTAGATAACATAACCAATAATATATTAAGAAAATATACCAAATTAACCAAATTAGATTTACGAAAATGCTCTGTTGGAGAACTTTGGCTGTCAGCAGACGAATGTTTAAAAAAAGGCATAGTCGATAAAATAATAAAATGAAAAAATACAAAGAATGTAAAATCACTAAAAAGAGGCATATAAGACCAGCGGAGGAAAAATAATGAATATTTATTTTTCTGCCGACTGGCATCTTTAACCACGCAAATATAATAAAATATTGCGGAAGAACTGCGTTTATGAATGATGAAGAACTTTCAATTTATAATAAATTAAAAGATAGACCTCAAGAAGAACAAAAACAATTTAAAATAAGTAAAGAATCTACTATTAAAATGAATGAAAGATTAATCAACAATTGCAATGAAAGAGTAAAAGAAGATGATATATTGATTTTTGATGGAGATTTAGGGTTTAAATCTGGAACTGGCAGAGGGGAAGGAGAACCAGAAAAATTACAAAAATATGTCGAACAAATCAAATGTAAGCATATATATTGGATAGAAGGCAATCACGATGCAAAAGGCAAAAATAGTTTTAAAACTCCCCTCCAAAAAATGATTATCAAATGTGGGGGGAAAAGAATTTGTATAGTGCATAACCCCGAATTCGCAGATGTAAACTATGAAATCAACTTAACCGCCCACGTTCATAATAATTGGGAAATGAGGAGAATTCGCAAAGGATTTTCTTACACAGATGCTATAAACATAGGCGTAGATGTGTGGAACTTTTATCCCGTAAACTGGCAAGAAATTTGGCAAAGATATTCGCATTACTTAAAGGAATTAAAATGCACCGAATCTGTATAGGAATAATTATTGGAATGTTGATTACTTTCTTTATTTTAATAGATGAATTATTTGGATGGTTAACAATTAAGAAATTAAAAAAATTATGGAAAATATTAAACCAATAAATACTGCAATTATTTTAGCTGGCGGTCTGGGCACTCGATATGGCAGCGAAATACCGAAGCAATTCTGTAAGATTAATGGGAAACCAGCTATTCATTATGTATTAGATGAATATATTGCATCTAATCTATTTCCCAAAATTATCATTGCGATAAATGACCTAAGATACAAATACTTGTTTAAGAATTATGATAAAAATACAATCAAAGTAATAAAAGGCGGAGATACTCGCACAAAAACTCTTTATAATGCAGTTCATTATGCCAAGCGGTTTAATCCTGAGAATGTATTTATTCAAGATTCTGTTCGCCCATTAATTAAAAAAGAAGACCTACTGCAATATTTAGAAGCCATAAAAGGATTTGATTGTGTTGTTACCTATGAACCAATAACAGATGCCCTCTTTGACGATGACCGAGATAAATTTAAATTAATTCAATCTCCTGATGTAGTGAAATTTAAGAAACTCTATCAGGAAATAAATCCCAATAATCATACCTCAGCAATCTACCAACAATTAAAAACCCCCAAAATAAACTTCATAAAATTGAACCACGCAAACAATAAAATTACCTATCCTTATGACCTTTTTATATTAGAACATCTAATAAAATATAATGAGTATTTCCCTCATTCTCCCATTCTAAATGGTCGAACAATATTATTATTGGGTTATTCGGGAGGAATTGGATATTCAGTTTATGAAAACTTATTACAACGCAATGTTAAACAAATTTGGATTCCTTCTCATAAAGAACTAAATCTGGCGGAAAATTTTGAAGATTCTTTATTGAGTAAATATTATGATGTTGATGTGATTATAAATTGTGCAGGAATTCCTTATAAAAATGAAAACTCATTATTATCTCATTATGAAGAAATGATGAATGTAAACTTTAGAGCCAATGTCCTATTAATAGAATTTACTAAAAAAATAAGAAAGACATTTCACGATAGACCCATTAATATAGTTACTATTAGTTCTTCTTCTGCGACAAAAGGTAGACCTGGATTTACTATTTATTCAGCTTCTAAAAGTGCCTTGCATAGCCTGGTCGAAAGTCAGGCAGAAGAACTCGCAAAACAAGAAATCTATCTCAATTGCGTTTGCCCAGAGAAAGTGAATACTCCTTTTTGGAAAAAATTACATACCCCAATCAATAAATTAGAAACGCTTACTCCACGAGAAGTGTCTCAAATAGTGGTATCATTTTGCGACACCAAAGAATATGGAAAAATAATTCATATTAGAAAAGGATTGGTTTATGAATAATATTGCAGTAATAATAACTACAATAAAAAAAGACCAAATGATGTTAAAGTGCCTCCCTTCTTTTGACAAACCTGGAATAACAATCTATCTTTTAGACCAGGGGAAAATAACTCCCGAAAAAGAAACATTCTATAATTCACTTACTGATAAGGGGCATTGTATTTATCATATAGAAAAAGACATTGGATTATCTGCTGCAAGGAATTTTCTGTTAACAAAAGTTACTGAACCATATATTATGGTCGCAGACGATGATGTAGAATTATTATCTAATCCCTATGATGTCTTGCATCATTTTGAAGAAAATCCAAATATGGGTCTCGTTGGCGGATGCCTATTTAATGTAGCTAAAAATAAAGAGCATCATTATGAATATGCCCTGGAAATAAGTAAAAAAATGCTCTGGCTAAAAAATTCCAATAAAATAGATTTAGTATTAAATTTTTTTATTGCAAGAAAAGAACTTTTTGGGGATATTCAATGGGACGAACAACTTCAGGTCATCGAGCATACGGACTTTTTTCTGCGTCTAAAGCAATTAAATAAATGGATTATTGTATATGATAAAGTATTATTTGGAAATCATTATTCTTATGAATTTAGAACAAATGATTATACTACTTTTAGAAAAACTAAATTTGCCAAATGTATGCGAATATTTCATCAAAAATGGGGGATTAATGGAACTAAAAGAGACCTATGGAGGGAGATAAAATGACTAATCCAAATGTAATTAAAGATTTTGACCTTATTCTAAAAGTTACTAAAGAATTAAATGTAAGAATTTTTTTAGAAGGAGGGGTTCTTCTGGGTGCAATCAGAAATAAAGATTTCCTTTATCACGATAACGATTTTGATTTTGGAATATATAGGTCTGAATTCCCATCAGAAAGAAAAGATGGTTTTATAAAAGCATTGACGAGCAAAGAAATGATATTCAAAGGATTTGAAGCTCCCTGCTTTGCAGAACGAGTAGAATTTGCCCCCAGGGAACATATGATGAAGTTCTGGTCGAAGTATGCTAAATGGAATGTTGATTTCTTTATCTTTGAAAAAACAGATAATGAATATTATCATAAAGGGTGGGGGGGATATTTTCATTTCCCACTGGAATGTTTAGACACTTTAGACGAAATTGATTTTTTAGGATATAAAGTATTAGTTCCTCATAATCCAGAATTATACTTAGAAACTTTATATGGAAAAACTTGGAGAATTCCCAATCCAGGATTCAAAAAAAATGGGATTAAAAAAGATTATTGTAATTGGACAAAAGAGTTGAGATGAATAATGCCGAATTTAATAAACAATTAAAATCCACAATAAAAAATAAAACAGTTCTTATTACTGGAGGAACTGGTTCTTTAGGACGAACTTTAATAAAAAGATTATTAAACTTTAATCCAAAAAAGATAAAGATTCTTAGCAGAACAGAAGATAAACGAGCAAAGGCAAAAAAAGAGTTTGAAAAAATATCCATAATCGAATATATTCCTGGCGACATATTGGACAGAGACAAACTTAAATTTGCATTAGAAAATGTAGATATTGTCTTTCATTTGGCAGCAATGAAACGAATTGAAGAATGTCAACAACATCCTGAAGAAGCAATCAGAATCAATCAAGGAGGAGCATCTAATCTAACCGAATTAATTTTGCAGAATAAAAATATACAATATGTAATCGGAGCGAGTTCGGATAAAGCCTGTAATCCTACCAATATTTATGGAAACACTAAAAGGGCAATGGAAGATATATTTATTGGTGCTCAAAGAGGAGCAGAAGGAAGAGGAATTAAAACAAAATTCTCATTAATTAGGGGAGGGAATTTTCTTGGAAGTGATGGTTCAGTTCTACCTACCTGGATTAATGCAGCCAAAGCGGGAAAATCATTGGAAATTACCGACCCCGAAATGAAACGATATACCCTATTATTATCTGAGGCGGCAGATTTATTTCTTTGGGCATTATTGAATTCAAGAGGCGGAGAAATTATTACCAGAGAAATGCCGATGTTTCGTTTAGGCGATTTAGCAGAAATAATTTCAGATATTTATAAAATAAAAATAAAGAAAATTGGAATAAGAATCGATGGCAGAGAAAAAATTAAAGAAGAATTAATTTCAGACACAGAAATTCCATTTACAGAAGAAATATACTATCCTTTCAAAACTAAATATTTAAATAGACCAATAAAATTCAGAATTCTTATATTTACTCCTGGGAAAAAGGTAGAGCAAACCCCCGATATTAAATATTCTATCTGTTTATCAAAAAAAGAATTATATAAAATGCTCAAAATCGGAGAGCCTTCTCCTGGAGAATGGTTTCCTAAAAAATAACTATGAATGAAATATTAACTGTATTTGTAATTTCTACTCAAAGAAAAGAAAATTATCGAGAATGTATTAATTCATTAAAATCTCAGACTATGAATTTTAACTTAATTGAAATAAAAGATATTTCTCCAATGCCAGTCGCTTTTAATAGAATGATTGAATTATATAATCATTCTTATTACCATCTTCTAAATAACAATACTGCTGAATTTACTTATACCTCTTATAAATATCAATTAGAAAGTATAAATAAAACTCAAGAAATCATACAAAAACATTTAAATTATAAAATTCGCGTATTTGGAGCAGTAGCAAATTCAATAAGTAAAAAAACAATGAGAATTATAGAGCATAATAAAGATTTAACTCATCTTTATTATTATCTAAATTATAAAGAAAAAATTCCCAAAATACCTAACAAAAAAGCAATATCAGTAAATGGATATGGTTATTTAGAATTAAACATCGATAATTTTTCAAATGAAAACCAAAAAATATTAGACTTGCAATCATTTATATTTAATTTTGAAAAGTTTCAAGAAAATCCAATCATTTATCAATTACATCCTCAAATGTGGAATAACAGAGACTTTTTGCTTTTTGAACAAATATTGAATTATTTAATCTCAATTAATACAAACTTTATTTTCCCAACGGAGATTTTATGATAGACAAAAATCTATTATATAAGAGATATTATGATACAATGGAAAAATACAAAGAAAATTCTATTATTGAACTTCCCAAACAATTATTCAGAATTTATTTAAATAATCCCAATGAATCTAATTTTATTGCCTTAATGGGATGCCTGGATAATTTACTTAGTAAAAATCCAGACATTAATTTCTTTTATGTAGATAAATTATACGGAAAGTTTCTTAATGAAAAACAAAAAGAAATGATTAATCCAAAGAAAAAACTTGTCGTTCAATTGGCTCGTATCCCCTGTGCTAATTGTGGATATGAATTACGAAATTTAATAAATACCTATTCAGATAATTTTATTTCTGTATATATTTTGGGACAAGAATACCATGCCAGTTATAAATGGTCTCTTTTTAGAAAATTTCCATATGAATTTTTTTGGAAAACGCAAAAAGAACAGTGTATTGAACTTATAAAAAAAGCAGATATAATTCACGCTCATCATCTTTGGGACTTTGAAGAAATACCAGACTTAATAAAAGATAAAATAATAATCACTACTTTATATGATATTTCGTCTTCGGGTCAGAAAAAATACCAAGAAAGGGTTAAAAAATATAGTTCATTTATTACAGTTGCCGACCAGCCATTACAAAAGGAAATATTCAAAGAATTAACCACTTATAGTCTTCCTATAGTTAGATTTCTCTTTAATGAATCAATAATTAAAAATAATCCAGTTCCCGTTGTTGTATTCGCCCCAACTATAAAAAATTTGGGAAATGATTTACCATTATGCTCTAAAAGAAGAGAAGAAGTATTAGAAATTATTGAAAGATTAAAAAAAGAAATGAATTTTGAATTTGACTTAATTGAAGGAATTCCGTATGAAGAAAATCTTGATAGAAAAAGAAAAGCGGATATTATAATTGACGATATGAATGATAAGTTTGAGGAATTTCATTGCACTTGTTTTTCAGATGATACCAAAGTTCTTACTGAATCTGGATGGAAATATTTTAAAGATTTAAAAATGTCAGACAAAATATATTCATTAAATGAAAAGAAAAAAATTATAGAATTATCTAAGATTAAAAGAATTATTAAACAAAATTACAATGGAAAATTAATCAATCTCAAAAAACAAAATATTGATTTATTAATTACTCCTAATCATAGAGTAGTATATCATAATGGCTATAAAGATAAAAAATTAAAAATAAAACCAATTAAAGATTTAATTTCGAGGTGCAGAATAGATATTCCTACGTCTGGTTTTTTATATGAAAAGTTAAATAGCAAAACATATAATAAAACCGATGCTCATTGGGCAAAATTCCTGGGATTGTTTTTATCTGATGGATATAGTCATAAAAATCATATCGGATTCCATATAAGAAAAAAATCAACTATTAAAATGTTAAAAAAATGTTTACGAAAATTGCATACTCCTTATACAGAATATACATATAATAGAAATAATGTATTAGATACAATAATAAAAATAAGAAAACCCGACACAATTCATTATGATGAACTCAGAAAATATGGGAAAACTCACGATAAATTTATTCCCTCTTATCTTTTTAAATCACATCCAAATATCATCAAGGAATTTCTGAATGGATTTATAGAAGGAGATGGAAGTATCAATAAAAATAATCAAATTACAATATATAATTCCAATAAAAATTTATTAGAAGATATTCAACAATTATATGTTTTAATAGGAGTATGCACAAATATCATTAGAACATATAATAAACAATTCAAAAAATATTTATTCAGAATCGTAATTAGAAAAAGTAAAAATATAGGAATCGAAATAAAAAAACATATTAAATTTAAAAAATATAAAGGAAAAGTAGTATGTATTGAATTAAAAACCAATTCTTTAATATATGTAAAAAGAAAAGAAAAATGTTGTTGGAGTGGAAATTCCTTAGAGGCTGCGTGTTTCGGGGCAATTCCCTTAACCAGTTATAGCGGGGAAGATTATCCATTCACAAAAACAAACATTAAAACTCTGGAATCTACTTTACGGTTCTATATAAATAATCCAAAAAAACTAAAAGAAGAACAACGAAGAATCGTGGAGTGGAGAAAAACATATTATACTCCAAAAAAATTATTACTTCCTTATGAAACATTATACCAAAATCTATTAGAAAATAAACAGATAAAAAAATCTAAAATCATTGAAATAATACCTATAGAACCCCAAACTGAAGAAAAAAAAGAAATAGTAGTTAAATCAAGCCCCGAAAAAAGAATTGAGGAAATATTTAATATATTAAATGAAAATAAAATTTATTATTGGGCTGCAAAAGATACTTTATTATCTATTTTCAAAAATATGCCAATAGATACTAACATAATAAAAATAGGAACGACCAATAATACTATTAAACAAAATATTTTAATTTTGCTCAAGGATATAGATTTAAAAATTGAAATTGAAATAAGACCAAATCAAGAAATTAAAAAATATAGATTTTTGGATATGGATATTAATGTTCCAAAACCATTAATAAAATATTTGGAGTATTTTACAAAAAAATCATTCAAAAAAATATAATGTATCTCTCTCAAACAGTATTAATCAAATATAATGAAAAGATAGTTGAAGGAAAAGTAGTAAAAATTTATGATGAAGAATTGGATATTAAATTGGATGATGGTGAAATTGTTAGAAAAAAATATTGGGAAATAAGGAGCGTGCCCATTGAAAAAGAATAAAAAGAAAGAAATAGAATTAATTGATATTACCAAAATCCGGTTTGCTCCAGAATTAGAAATCGAACTCCCTGCCAAAAAGGATTCTCAACGATTAATTGATAGAGGAAAGACCCTAAAAGGATGGGAAATTAAAGCGGATGGTAGTTTGGATAATGGCATTGAATTATCTCCAGAAAATAGCAATCATTTATATTGGAATGAAGAATCTCTTATGCAAATAAAAGAAATCCTTGCTTTGGTTAGAGTATATAGAGGAAAAATAAATCCAAAGACTTGCGGATTTCATCTGCATATCAATATAAAAAATTTAACTGATGCCCAAATCCTAACAATAATCAAAGAATTTATCCACAAACAAAGATATATTATAAAAAGATTTAATGTTCATCCTGATAGATTAAAAGAAACCTGTAAACTATTACCAAAAGGGGAAATAAATAAATTAACAGAAAAACAAATTCACAAATTTAGGAATCAGAAAGAATATTCTTTTAGAAATTATGAGTATCTTGATGAAAAATATTATTCTTTAAATGTCTGCCATCTACCCAAGAGTGATTATCAGACCATAGAATTTAGACTATTTGGCGGTAGTGTTAATTTCAGGGAAATAAAAGAAAGGATTTATTGGACACTCTGTTTTGTTCGTGATTCACTTGAAAGAGAATAGAATGAAAAATAATCGCCTAAAAGCGTGGTCTAAATTAATAGGTATATTATGTAGTTTTGGGTATAATAAGAGTAAAGAAAGCGGTATCTTGGGGGTAAACCAGCCTATTTTGAGGGGGTTAGCGTGCCCTAATTGCCTAAGACCATTGCCTAATAAAAAATTTCGTAGAAAATGGGGATGTAAATACTGTATCCCAAAAAAAACAACGGGGTATTGTAATGGAAAATATTAAAGACTGTGTAATAATTGGGAGCGGGAAATCAATTGAACCATATCGAATTGAATTGATAGAAAAACTCAAAGACCGATTTGTAATCGTTATAAATTATTCCTATAAGCATTTCCCACATACCTGTATGTGTTTCGGAGATAATGAATTTTATATTCCTCAAAATGCAAAAAAATATCCAGAAAAACATCCAGATATTTATGAAGAGTTAAAAAAAGAACCTCTTATTATCTATAATAATCATAAAAATGATATTATCAAATATCAGTTACCCAATACAATATTCGTCAAAAGTGGAAGCGGATACAATATTAATCCGCTTAAATCGGGATTCTATTGCCACGTTATTACAGGCATTTTTGCTCTATCACTGGCTCAGTTCTTATTGAATTATGATGGCATTATTTATATATGTGGGTTCGATTGGAATAGAACCCCGCCCAATCCTAAAATTGATATACATTATTATTCCGACCAAGAATTAAATCATAAAGGCAAACATAAAACCGACTATTATAAAAATAATAATCCTGATAATTTCTTTGGGCATTTCAAAGAACCCAAAATAAAAATATATAATGTATCCCAGCTTTCTTCAATCCAGAGTTTTGAAAAAATAGCTTATGAGCAAATGTTTAGTTCACTATCTAATGAACATTATGACCAAAGTGAACTGAGACAGGAAATAAGAAAAAAATTAATTAATACCGATGGGATTATAAATTTGAATCATTAATTTTAAATCTACATCTAAACTCGGAGAAATAGAAAAGCACTGAATCGTATTGTTCATTCTAACTTCCGCAAATTGATTATGAGAGTCCAAATCCATATCAATGCCATAGACCGTAAAAAACCTACTATAAACTAAACTTAAATCCCCTTGATACTGATAAAAAACCGCAGTTTTGATAAAAGGTAGCCAAGCTATTTTCAAATTCTTAAAAAGATTATCAAATACATAAATTCCTCTATTTCTCGTATTGGAAATCTCTCTATAAAAAGGTTCGTAATAATGAAATTTCACCCAATCATATTCTATTGTTATTATTCGATTATTTATTTGTAAAATAGAACAATCAATTTCATTATCAATTTTTTCTTGTTTCAATTTCAAATCATATAAATCATTTCCTGAAGTAATTAAATCATTGTAGAGGGTTCTTATTTTATGTTTTTCTTGTTCGTAACCCATTATATTTTTCTCTCTTTGGAATCTATTCCTGACTTTATGGTTATTATTTCTTTCATTTGAGTTTGGTGTTGAGGAATATCTGCTTTATATTTGTTCTTAGTAATAATTTGCCCATAGGCAGAACCCAAATGAAAATGCCAAGTTCCATCTCCCACATCGTGCCTCGTTAACTGTTGTGAATATTGAGTAAACCGCAATGAAATATCTGGTATAGCATCAACCACTTCCTGTAATTCATATAAAGATTTCATCATTATTTTTCTATCGCTTAACTTTATATAGAATTTTCCTTTAGCAGTTATAAAAAATTTAGGAACATTTAATGTTTCCATTTCGCCTAAATAAAAAGCATCTGGATAATTTCCCTTAATTTCTAAAATTTCTCCAGGAGGAAGTGGGTCAACTCCATATGTTCCGTGTAAATCTCCGTGATATAAATGAGGTCTCAATCCCATTGAATTTTCTTCCATTCCTCCGCCAATTACCCGCAGAGTAGTTACTTGTATCCGCCAATCTTTTAAAGAATCATAATAAATATATCTGGCATAAGAAGGAGATGTATCATAATATAATGCTACATTAGAATCGAGATAAGAATTATATATTACTCCGTGATTGGGATACTGGTAATAAGGTAAAGAAGTTTTTTGGCATACCAAAACTCCATCTACAAAAATACTATAATAATCCATCCACGATGGAGAAATACGATAAATTGGATATATTTCTTCTTCTAATTCCCTATCATAATTTATTAATAAATCAGAGTTAATATTTTTTATCATTTCTTCTGTAATATCCAAAGATGTAGAAAATCTTTTTGTATAAGAAATTAATTTATACTGTTCTTCCGCCTGGTCTTTAAAATTAGGAATAATGAGTTCTGACATTTATATAATATTCTCCCAAGCCGATTCCAAATAAATTATTCTCTTAATAGAATTTCCAGAAGGATATTTTTCTCCACTATAATTTATGTGTTTTATATCATTCTTTAATTCTTTATTTTTATTATAGATTGTTCTTATTTTATGTTTTTCTTGTTCGTAATTCATCATAGTATTTGGGATAATCAATAAATAATTTAATTTTTAATCTAATTGTGCTCACAGGAACATCATCTGGTAATGCTCCCAAAAATCCAAAATTAATCTGTAACATATATATAATCTCATCCGTAGATTCATTGAGAATTGTTTTAAAATATTCATAAGTAAAAATATTAAAATCATAATCGTCAAAACATTCATCATATGCTTCTAAAGGATAATAAATATAATTTATTTTTAAATAGGGAAGGATTTTTTTTGGAAAATTCTTTAATAATAATTCAAGTGTATATACTGGTTCTCCGATTGTATCTTCCAAAACATATTCCGCCTGTTTCTTTATATAATTAATACTTTTCCGTTCAATAATTTCTTTTTTTAATTTATCATATTCAGTATATTTTTCTTCAATTTTATTATAGAGTATTCTTATTTTATGTTTTGTTAAATCATAATTCATATTATTCTTCTTCTTCTTTTTCATCTACATATTCTTCGTTTGCCAAATCAAATTTTCCGCTGACTTTCTGAAATTCTCCCGCAATCACCAAGGGCTCTATGGGATATTCCCCATCTAATAATTCTATTTCATAATTTGATTTTATATTATCACAAGTCAGATTTACTTTCATTGTGCCAGAATCAATTGATATTTGTTTAATACTTACCGGAAATCCATTAGAATTTTTATAGATATTTTTATGAGTTGTGTTTATGATGTTTACTCTATTCAACAATTTTAATTTATAATATAAATAAGCATCAATATGTAAGTCTAAATTAACTGATGTTATAGGAAGAATATTCCCATTGATATTTTTTAATTTTTTATATTCAATTGCAGCAACATCTTCAACATATTGAAGATAATCATAAGTTTCTCCATCTGTGCCCCAATAGAGCCCATCTACTTTATCTATATATCTTTGGCAGGATATTCTTTTCCCATTTTTACAAGATACTTCTTTATAAGGAGCTTCACCAACTAAATAATATCCTAATTCAACTTCTAAATCATCAAATATTTCTTGCTCTATGTAATTTGCCCATAAAACTTCATATAAATCTCCACTTAAAGGAGCTAAATTCGTTCCTATATAAAGATGAGGTTCATCGCTTGGGGAGAATATATACCCTCCCCAACTCGTTTCACCAATCAAACCATAGACCTGTATTGTTACATACCAAAAATAGCTATATCCTGGTTTAAATTTAAAAGTTCCTTCTTCCATCTGCTCTGCGAGTTTTTTTTCGTCCATATAATTAAAACCCATTATTACACGTTCTGTTATTTTTGTTCCTTTATTTATTTTTATCCCTTTATAATATTTTGGACTTTCTTCTTTGTTATCTACTCTTGGAGTAGCTTTCGTAAAATTATCATTGCTTTTATTTGCTTCAATATAGCCATAAGCCCCTTGAAAACTACCAAATATTAGTGCATTTGCTCTTTTACTAGTCCATTTAAATCCATTCCAAAACATTCCGGCTTCTGAAATAATTATAATTTGATTATCAATATAAGGATTGTCAATAGAAACATCATTAATCAAAACATCATATAAATGCAATTGCTCATTCGGGGCAGTTAGAGGCAAATCTATCGTCCTTAAACCATAATTCGAATTTATTTCATCTGATTCACAAGAAACTTCTACTGATTCTGATTCGCTTGATGCCTGTAATGCGATTATTTTTCCTATAAATTCGGGGTTACTTTCTCTATTTGTAAAATAAATTTTTACTATATTATTATCAGTTATTCTCGTCGGATTATTCAAATCATCGTGTTTACGAGTCAATGTAAAAGTCGCAGTGCTCTTATTATCCGCAGTATGCGTTATTTTTATACTATTTAATTTTAAATCATTATCCGCTAATTCTGTTCCATTTATCTTAATATGGAAATCTTCTATCCCTAATGGAGATAAAGAAACATCTTTATATATTATTTTATTAACTCGCAAATCTGTTTCAATTATTGATTGTGATAATTTTTTTGCTCTCAAATCAGTATTTATCAATGCCCCGAATCCGGCGGATAAATAAGTATTTATTAATTCTTGTTCTGACCTTCTTACTCTTAAATCCATATTTATGATGGATTTTTCAGATTCATCTAAAACAAATAAACTCTCATCTGCTTCTAAATCAGAAGCAAATGTAATTAAATAATCTTCACTATGAGATATTGAGTATAATTGTTTATTTTCTCCTAAATAAAATGATGTATATGAAGATGGGTCAATCAAACTAACTTTTATAATATATCCATTATTAGAAGATAAGTATAAATATTCTCTATCGTGATTAATTACCAAATCTTTTGCATTTAATTTCCCAGTTAAAGTATATATAGTATAAATACTTGGGTCATATAAATATACCTTAATTACTTTTATGGGGTTAGTATCAGTTACTATATAAATATGGCTATTATGTATAAATTTATTATGACAAACTTCTACTATATTTGCATTGGAAATAATAGTTTGCTTTGTATTATCTATATAAGCGGAGGATGTAATATTCTGAGTTATATTTCCTTTAATATGTGCAACTGATGTAATTGTTTTTGTAATAAAATGGCTTTCTTCCGCACCGGCCGAGGAATAGGTAGGTTCTGTGGCAACATATTTTTTTACAATAAAATCATCAAATATTGCGTTTATTTGCGGTGCACCTGAAGAAGTATCAAATACCAATAATCCAAGATATTCATTGGTTATTGTATTTGTTCCAGCATTAGAAACTGAAAGAGTAAAAGAATCTGTTCCATAAAGACCATTATATGTAGTAGAAACTTTACGCAAACCAATCCAAAAATTAGTTCCGGTATAATTTATTGTTTGTATAGTAGTTGCAGTATTTTTAGCGAAACCGATGTGTTGCCCACCACCATATTGCCTTAAAAAGTATACCCAATTAGTATCACTACTATAATTTATCATTCCAGCGTTATGATAATTTGTCGTTGGAGAAAATTTTAAATGAACTAATGCTTCGTGGTCTACTGTTATTGCGGTCTTTCTTTTCAATATTGGTGCAGTCCAAGTCCCATTCCAAAATTCCGTATCAGTGGTTTTTATATTAAGTTCATCTGGGCTGGTTACTCCTTCGTCCCAATTTCCAACTGACTCTCTAACCCATTCCCATTTATCAGTATTTAAACTTTCATCATCAAACCCATCATAAAATAAAAAAGTGTTTTCCCCATTACTTACATTATCTGCTCCAGATTTCCCATAATAACAATATACATCTTGATTGGTTTCAAGACTATCGGCGACTTCCAACCAAATATAAGCAATCCTATTTGGAGTAGTTCCAGTAACTTGTTCTACCCAAAAATCTAATAAAGTAGTGCCATCAGAAGAAGTAAATCTCAAATCTCCAGAATCATTTTTATCGGATGGAAAATCTGAAGAATTTCCCTCTGTGTGAAAATTAACTCCCGCAGAACCAGAACTTTCGCCAACCTTTAATCTAACTTGATAGTTAGTCCCTGCTCCAGCCTGTCCTGTAATAGTTACTTTTTTTCTATAAGTCCAACTATCTAACCACATTTTATTCCTCTATAATGAAATTACCGCTTTCATCAATTTGTAATACTATTTTTTTATTGAATCCGTGATTATCTAAATATTGATAGCCCAAATGGTATATTATTTCTACTTTCTTTTGTTTTAAATCTTGTAATCCAAAAGTCATATAAACTCTTCTAAAATAAATAAGACGTATGTTATTTTTTTTAACTTCGGGGTTTCTATAAGGTATAATGAGGTCATTAAATCCTATAATTCCTTCTTGTAAATTTACTGTAAATAATTTGCCTTGCTTATTTGTCAAATTGAAATAAATTAAATCATTAAATTTATTTAACACTTCTCGAAATTCGTGTATAGTTCCATCTTCATCAAGTTGATTTATTTTTGTTCCATCGGAAAATATGGCAAACCAAAAAAAAGTAAGGTCAGATATTGAATTACCGACCTCTGAATTTTTTTTGCCAATTGAATTCGACATTTTTTATTCTCCAAATTAGATTACATCGTATGACATATTAAAAAGTTTCTGATTAACTACTCCGATAGGAGAAGTTATTAAAGTTTGCATTTGCAGACGCAAATAATCCGTAAATCCCGAAACTCCAGTTGCACCATATATAATTGTTGGGTCTCCTTCATAAGAATTAACCGAAAGAGCAGAACCATATTCAGTAGGAATCGGGTCATCTCCAGTATCAATCTGAGAAGGAGTTGCATAAACTACATTAGCTGCCGCTTTTATCACTTCATCAGTAACATAATTTCCTTCCAATTTCCAAAATTTAATATTTGAAATTTCAGTCCAAGTCCCAGTAAATTTTCCTCTAATATATTTGGCAAAAGAATTAGTTCCTCTTATCACTGGATTACTTGCGGGAACAATGTTTGGGGCATCTACAGACCCAAAATTTATATTCTCTATGTCATCGGTAATATCTTCTCCCACTCCATTGCTCTCCGAAAAAACAAACGAAGCACTCATAAATTTTCTCCTTTTAACTTAATTCTTGATTATTATGTTCCCAACCAGTATCTTTCCATACTTTTGTCAAGATTGGGATTGAATCTAAATTAGAAACTACCCATAAATTTCCATCATTGTCAATATCTATTTTTTGTGCATTACTTACATCTGCCAAATCTATGGTCTCAATAAATGCTCTTGTTGATTTATTATATTTACATATTTTGGTATTTTCTCCAGTTCCCTCAGTTCCAGAAATTAAAAAATATACATAAGTAGTATCTTCAACTAAATCAATTGCTTCTTCGGTTATTCCCATCTCTTTAGTAAAATAAGTTATACTTGATGGATTAGATTTATTTACTTTTGCTCCTATATAAACAGAATGGTCTAATGCCAAATAAAGATAAGTAGTATCATCGACCATATAATTTATTGCATCGGCTATAATGTCAACATCCCAGTAGCGAAAATTAACATTAAAAACACTACTTTTATAAAGTGAGCATACAGAATCTTCGCCAAAGAAAGCGAGCCAAATAAACTCGCCATTCACTAATTGGGCGGTAACTGCCTGTTTTCCTGCGAATGTATATTTATTTTTCATTTTACGTATATTTTATTGCCATTACTGGAACTTCGGCAAAGCCATATGGAAAATTCGCTGGAAGAGTAATTCGCAAATTAAAATAAAGGTCTTTCGCTGCTTCCAATGAACCCTCTCCCCCACCATTGTTTAACCATAGAAAATGCCCTGGAGAACTGCCCGCTAATCTACTTCCTACCCAGGGATAGCCTGGCAGACCATCTGTAGTGACTATTCCTCTAAAAAAACTATTATTCGCCACTCCCTGACCTAAAGCATAACTCGCCACACTATCCAAACCACTGTCATCCCATAATTCTAATGCGGGTTCAGAAAAAGTCTCAGCATCAAATGAAGCACAAAAGACATATCTTTTATTCTGATGTCCTGCCAAATGTATTTCTCTTAAAATCCCCTCAGAAGCATCTGCTAAAAATAAATGAGCATATTCAACATCACTTCCAATAATTAAAGGTGCAGCAGAGCCGAGTTCGTGTGGAGATGGAATTAGTTCTCCATCCTTTACTATATCCGAACCTGCGGAAAAAATTAATCGGTCATTCGTTAGATTAATTTCTACATAATCCGCCCCAGTCTCTCCCCTTGCAACATCATCTGTTCCAACATTTACATATAATTTAAGCATTTTTATTTTTCTCCTTTAAGAAACTTTTTGCCTTTTGATAAATTCTCTTCAGCCCATAAGGGCTGGAGATTAGTATAATGAAAACACTTGCGTTGTTCACTTAGTTTTCGTAAATCAAATGAAGCACAAGGTCTTATGTGGTCTATATGCCACTCTTTCATTCCTCTACCATTCCAACCACTGCCATAGTTAGACCAACTCATTCCTGGTTTAAATTGAGATTCTAAATGAATTTTAAGTTGTTTAACAGAACATCCTATCAATTTAATAGTAGATTCCAACTTAGAATTTCGTTTCAACACCGCTCTCAATCTATTGGATAAATATAATCTAATTTTAAAAAGTATGTCTTTTTTTAGTTTCAACATTAATTTTTTGTGTATTGTTGTTTTATTTTTTAATCTATATAATATACTATATTTTATAAGTTTTTCTCTATTTTTATAATAATATTTATGCCGATATTTTTTAATGTCTTTATTTATTGGATTGTGCCTTCCTTTATTCCAAGCATAATGTGTTTTAAAATAATTAAAAATTGCTTTGCTCAAATCTCGTCTGTATTTTTTGGATTTGCTTCTATCTTTCATTGTTCCATATTTTCTTTTAATTAATTTAGTCCTCCCGTCTTTATAATTTCCATTATTTTCTGGTATTCTAACCCATTGGCAATAACATTTCCAACATCTTTTATTTGGATAATATATTTCTTTTCCACAGTCAAGACAATGATTTTTCATTTTTTAATTACCAAGAATTCACCCGCATAATACAGGTATACTCAATTTGGTCTACTCGTAAATTATCTTCTGGATACTCAATTGGAGATATTCTTTTACATTTATAAGAATATTCGGGAACTCCAGTTTCATCTGATTCAATTTTTAAATAATAAGGTGTATTAAGAACTATTGATGATTCCATTGTATCTATTAAAGCCATTAAAGAACCATAGGTTTCATTCCCAGAACCAAGAACACCTTTAAGAGTTAAATCCCAAACTTCTTCCCCGCCTCCAATTATAATCGAACCCTTAGAACGAACATTTTCGTGTTCGATAAATTTCTTTCCACTATGAGGATAATTAGCAGAAAAAACCACTGGAAAAGTATATACTGGAGTAGTTCCATCACTTGCATATAAAGTGAATATAATTGACATTATTTATTCCTCCGATTACCAATCGTCTATTTTACCATAAATATTTAAACTCATTTTTGACTTTACATTGTCTAATTCTTTATTTATGGCATCTTTGACTTTTTGAGTTATTTTTTCCGAATCTATATTAACATTTATAGTCATTGGTTCAACTAAAACTGATTGTAATACTTCGAGATTTCGTATTTTCTTTCTCTCTCTTTCAACTTCTTCTGGAAATACAAACCCAGGTGCTTTTTGAGCAAAGAATTTTTCTGCTGTGGCCTCTTCAAATGTCCCACCACTAAATTTCTTCAATGCTTTCATTGCAGAAGTAGAAAGTTGGGGAGCGGTTAATTCTCCTCCAAGATACCTCGATATTTCGTTGGCAACTGCACTGCCATATTTTTGATAAATTTTAAATAATTCAACTATATGAGAAGATTTCTTTTCTTGTTCATCAATTTCTTTCGTAATTCCCGCAGCCAATTTAAGTCTATCTTCAAAACTATTTTTTAAATATTCTTCTCCTTGTATTAACGCCTTTGTCTTCATTTCTTGATATATAATAAGATATGATTCCTGACCAAGATAATCAAGAACAGAATTTTGTAATTTTAATCTTTCTTCAATATCTTTATTTATCGCACCCACTCTTTCTTCTTCTAATTCCTGCTTTTTAATTGCCCTTTCGTGAATATTATTAAATTCATATAAACTATCCATCATTTGAATTTCTAAATCCAATAATTGTTCATTAGTATATAGCCCACTTGCTTTTGCACGATTTAATTTTTCTGTTGCCGATATTTTATCTTTTTCATAATCGAGTAATTTTGTTGACCCATCTAATTCCTTTTCTAAATCAGATATAGTTTTCGGTGTTTTTTCTACTTCATATTTGCTCATTCGTTCATCTATTAATTTATTTTGTTTTTCTTCTAATTTTATGAGTGCCTCTTTGGCTGATTTTAATTCTGCCAATTTCGCTGGGGCACGAAATAATGTCAATCCAACCTTTATGGGTGATAGTGTATTGGATGTTAATTCGTTTGTTATTTTTTTTATTTGTGCCTCAAGAACTTCTTTATCAGTCTTAATTTCTAAATCTACTTCTTGCTTTATACTAAATTTAGCAATATCATCTATTAACAATTCCAATTTCTGCACTGCATCATCAGTATCTATATTTATGGCAGATGGTATTGAACTATTTTTTCTTATTCTATCGATTGAAGAATTTATCTTTTCGAGTATTTTAGTATTTATATCTGATGCGGGTCTATTTAAATATTCATTTCTTAATTCTATTAATTCTTTCAAACTATTAATTTGTGCGATTTGAGAATCAGTTCCTTTTTGCACTTCGGCTCGGTATTTTGCTCCTTCGGCTTTTATCGATTGTGTTGTATTCAATAATCTTGTCCATCCGCCAATTAATTCTGCTAATACATCTAAAGAAACTTTAAATCCTTCAGTATCTGCTACAGCAGTTGTTAAACTATTCCAAGAAGCCGATAACCTATCTATTTTAATTTTAGTAGTTTCTTGTATAATGCCAAATGCTTGTTCTGCTGCACCCGCCGAATCTAATGCAATAATGCGTGCATTTAATGAAGCATTATAATTCTGCATCAACGCCATAAAAATAGTAAGTTGTCGTTTAGATGCTACGCTTGCTGCTATAGACATTTTCTCTGTATTAGCCAATCCATTCCATTTAGAAGCTAAGTCATCCAAAACTGAAGTAGCACTCCTATATGTATTTGTTAATGCAAAGGTCGCCTTGTTTTGTTTGTCTAAATAAATAGGTATTTTTGCTATCTGGGTTATTGTTTTTGCTCCGGTAGTTAATAATCTTGCATAAATAAACTGCAATCCCCGTGCTGCTTCTGAACCGCTTTTACGAGTTACTTCTACGACAGCAGCAACATCTCCAAGAAAAGCATTAATAGTAATTCCTAACTGATTGGCGGTAGCTCCAGCAGCTTTGGTTGCGTCGGCTAAATCTTTTGAAGTAACTGCAAAATTTTTAGCCACACTAATCCATTTATCTATGATAGATATACTATTTGCTACTGGTATATTAAAACTTTCTACACCAGCAGTTAAATCATCTACAGTAGTTTTCATATCCGAACCCAAAATCTGAGAAGCCTTCATTGCTATCGTCGTCAAGGCGATAACTTCACTTACCGTTTTCCCTTGTTGAGCAAAAATTACAGCAGCATCTAACGCCACAGAAGCAACAGAACCATAAGCCACAGAAAGAGCAACTAAAGAAGTTTGTAACCTATCATATTCTTCGACAGTTCCTTTACCCACTATCTTTATTTTTGCCATTGCGGTTTCTAAATCTATTAGAAATTTAACTTGTTCTCTTAGTAATTGGCCTACTGATTGAAGAATAAATCTAAAAGCCATCCATACTGGTGCAACTATCATAACTCTTCTCAATGCCTTTTCAAAATCCCCCATTTCTTTTACTGGAATCATTCCTTTCGCATCAAGAGATTTCATCAATCCATTTATCTGAGGTTGGGTTGCCCCCACTTTTATTAATGACTGATTAAGCAAATTCATCTGGTCGGCGGTTAATTTTATATTTCCAGCGTCTACCTCAGAAAAAATACTCCTAATCTGACCTGGACTGAAATTAAGCCCCTGCATTGATTCAGCTAATTTTTCATATCTCGCAGATACTTCGGGTGCATTTTTTCCTGCTTTAGTTACTGCTTTATCAATGCCTTCGAGTTGAGCACGAACATTTCCTTCTTCTTTGTATTTAGATGCTATATCAATTAAAAAATTAAAGTGTCCTTCTTTCATTTTTCTTTTTCCTTTTATGGAATACTACGTGCAATTCTTTTTGTGTTTCTGGTTTATCTTTTTCTTCTTTTGCATCATCGTGTTTTTTCCATTCCATATAAGCATCTTCATATATCTCGTCTTTTAATACAATATCTTTTATTTTGTTTAAATGAATATCAGTATAGATATTATGATAAAAATAAAGATATGATAAATAAATCTGCTGCAATAAAGATAAATCGACATCATTGTGAAATAATTTAATACTCGAAATCTCTTTTACCGTAGAAAAAAGATTTTGATTTCTTATTGATTTAGCTATTTTTCTTAATATAGTTGATTCATTCATTTTATCTGAACCAGTGAATTTAAATGAGTTGCTTTAATGAGTAAAACATCATCATCAAATTTTCTAAACTCTTCAAGTGTAGCAAATACTCTCGTCCATTCATCATTTACTTTTTTTTCTAACGCCAACCAAACCTTTAATTCCATTTCATATGCTTCGAGTATTTTCTCTAATGAATGTGCCAATAGGTTTTCTTTTTGCCTTTTAATTTCGTCGATTGCTTCATTTATTTCTTCAATTTGTTTTCTATATTCCACAAGACCAGATTCTTCAACTTTTTTTGAAATCGCTTCGCCCAACTTCAACTGAATTGATAATCCTTCTCCAATTAATTTTCTAATCTGCTTATCAATATCTTCTATATCAATACCTCGAACTTCTTTGTATATTTTTATTAACTCAGATTCTTTTTTTATTTCTTTATCTTCGAGTAAACTATTGTATTTTTTTACCAAAAACATATATAAAGTATCTTTATCTTCCCGATTTAATAACCTAACTCGATATTCAATGTCTCCATATTTAAAAGAAATATAATTATTTTTTATCATTTCTTCTAAATTAGAAATTTCGGCGTTTTCTTTAATAATATCGATAATTTTTCTCGCATCGTCCTTACTAATCAATTCTTTTTCCATTTTCACTCCTTATTTTTTTGACGAAATTTAACATATAAAGAATCTTCGTCCATACATATATTTAAAATTTGGTCTCGTAAATCTCTCGTCCATTCGTGAAGAACTTCTTTGACATTAGATTTTATAGAAGAAATGTCTCCAGAGCAATCGAACCTTTTCATTACTTTACCCACAATCTTATCCGATTCTTTGCTTAAGATAGTTTTTAAAAGTCCCAAATCGATGTTGGTATTTTTTTCCATTTTTACTCCAGTATAATTTTTTCCCAGAATTCCAATTCATTTCCTATTTCAGCAATAATATATAATTTATCATTTTCTTGCCAGAAATCCCATATATATATTGTAACAAAAGGTTCTTGTGCCATTTTAATATTTTAGCAAAAAAGCCAATCTTATAAGGTATAGGATTGGCTCTGCGAGTTTAATTAAATATTTTACCCTACCTTACGTATTAATAGTTAATCTTTTGGGAGGAGTGTCAGGCAAACCTGAGCAACTCCTCTTTTTAACTATTACTTAAAATACTGTTTCTTCTAATGAAACTGAGAAACTTGAACCTATTAATGAATTATTTGCTGACTGATAATCTTCAACTGCCTGTGAATCAGATAAAGCTGATGGAGCTAAACCAACCATCTTATATTCCATCATAAAAGTAGTCTTGGTATTATCAGTGTATATTTTTACAATTATAGTTACATCATCAGAAAGTTCACTGGTGTCAATATATTTGGGATTGGATTCTCCAGATAATACTTCTTCGATAGTAAAATCTTCCAAAATTCTCCCAAGAGTAACAGTAACTGTTTTTTCGCTAACTCCAGTCTGAACTACATTTTTATTTCCTAATTCTTTATAATCCTTTCTTGTAAAAGCAATATCAATGCCTATACTCTGTAACTTAAATAACTGAGCACCAGTTCCACTACCAATTTGTGCATAGATAGTAATCTGGTCAGCATAATAAGCATCTGCGTCATCTTCATTATCTTCCCAGAGGTCAGTATATGCACTGGCAGAAACATAATAAACTTTAATTAAATCAGATGCCAAACATCCAGTTACTGTTAATTCCTGAGTTCCATCATTATAGCTATATGAAGATGATGTTAATTCAGTTACAACACCCGCCCTGACTCTTAAAACCATTAACATATATGTAGCTGTCTTATATTCTATTGGTGTTGGGGGTTCGCTTGTTCCACCAAAAGAAATTACTTCTGATGCCCCTGAAGCAACTTGTTCCGCATAAGCAACATAATAACCAGGAAGAATACAATATTTTTCTCCAATTAAATCAAAATTTCTTTCTATAGCAGAATCGGGGTCTCCTATATTAATAGTAATTTTATTAACTCTCATATTGGGATACCAAACAGAACCAATAAAAGTTCCTGTATCATCAGTATAATCGTGGCTAAGATTGAAACGAGTAGATTTCAAATCATCTAAATCAATTTCAGTAGACTCTCCGGTTGATGGGTCTACCAGATTAGCCAAATCTCTAAAAAATGCCATTGCACCATTCTCATATTGTCTTAATGAATAGGCATTTGCTGGATTTCCTTTTCTCGTTCCTAATTGTCCGACACGACCAATTTCAAATAATTTGGTAGTGTTAAGAGTTAAATCTTTCCCAATATCAATTGCCCTGTCGATTTGTTCAGGTTGCCTTGCTGAATTCCAGGGATAAATCCTTGCGTGATTTGAATCAGCGTGTAACATTCCCATTTTTAAATCCTCCTATCTTTCAATTTGTTGTTATGATATTTATGTCCTCTATGACTGTCAATTTTGGGTTAATTTCTTCTCCATAAGAAATCAATTGACTATCATAACAAAATCATACGAATATTAAATTGCTTGTATATCTATCAAGCGACCATACGAGTTATCTTTTATCCATGATTGGCTTTGCATTTTCCTTGTATTTCACCAATCTCTGCTGCATTTTCATATAATTTTTTTTCAATACATTTAATGGAATCTTTTATTTCTTTAACCGCAGTTTCCAAATGATGTAAATCATTGAATTTTATTACACAGAAAATCGCAGCATTAAATCCAGTAAGTAATAAAGTTATTCCAATTCCAATTAAGCCAGTGGTTTCCATAATATTTCCCCTTAACTTGATAACGCTACTTTTACTTCTGCCCGAATCAGATGCCGATATTTATCCGCTAAATTTTGAGTTTCTATATTGACCAATTCTTTTCGGTTAGCAGTTATTTTTGTGGTCTTTATTCTTCCTTTTAAATCTTTAGCACTAATAATTCCCTCGCTAACTTCGTATTCATAATAAGGCAATCCTAATTTAATTTTTTCTGCTAAATAATCTGCTAAAAATAGGCGAAATCCATCGTCTTTACAAAATAAGCGAACTTCTATTATAAATTCTTTTTTATCAACAGTAGAACCAATTTCCCTGGAATTCATTGGTCGTTCTGAAAGATTAGCAACTACACAAGGAAGCGTTCCTATATAAGCATCTGAAAATGATTTTTCTAAACGAACATCAGTTATTTCATCCTCAGAAAAAAGGTCAGAAAAATAATCTAAAAAACTTCTTTCCACATTACGACTAATAGTATTATTTATGGATAATGGCATTTCTTATTCCTTTATTTTGCATTATTTTCCAAATTTTTACTAAATTTATCAATTTCTTTTTCAATATGTTTAGTTAGTGCGTCATATCCTTTATCAACAAAATTCAAAGGCGAAATTACTTTATGCGGTGTCATAAGAAAAAATCCAGAACCTTTTCCAGTATGATGCCACTTTTCCCCAGAACCATCTGCTTCTGGGGCACGAAAATTATCCCCAAAATAACCTATATTGGGTTGTGTTATTTCACATCCCTGGTCAAAATAATACCAGTAATGTTCTCCTTTAAAAGATTTTGGAAATCCATCTACCAAACCAATTCCAATATCAACTCCACCAGTAGAATTAAGAACCATTACATTAATAGCATTAGCCAGTTTATCAAGTTTATATCCAGCACCTTTTATTATTTCTTGCATTATTTCAGCAGTAGCATCGGCTGATATTTTTATTTGATTTTGTAATTCTGGATAAATACTCGCTTTAACTTCTCGATACCATTGAGCTGGATTTTTTCCAGATTTTGTTATAGTAACTGAAAATATTTTAGACATTTTTCCTAATTAATATACAAATTAAATAAGATTCTCTTTTTTGTATTGAAAATCCTTTTTGGTCGTCCCAAATTGTTTGATATTCTATATCATCTATAACAATTTTCTTAGCCGATTTAAGTGTTTCATAAAATCGCAATTCGGCGAGTATCATCAAAGAATCAAGTGGAATCCTACCATAATACTGCCATTTTATCATTTCTGGTGAAGCCTGACGAATATAAGCATCTATGGGAATCGGATTTCCGAATAGATTTTCTTTTGTATGCTCAGTTGGGTCGTTCTCCACAGATTGTGCAGGATATACTAAAATTTTCTGCAATTTTCTCTCATCACGAAGAATTTGGAATATATTAAATCTATTATCTACCATCTTTTTGCCCTTTTCGCTAATCTTTTTTTATCACTCGGTTTTGTGTAGTATCTACGAGCACGAATCTCCTCCAGCACTCCTGATTTTTTTACATCATTCGTAAATCGTTTAAGCATCGCTTCAAATATTGGGTCAAATGTAGTATCAATTTTATTTTCCATTTAATCCTCTTCGGCTGCACTTTCTGATAAATCAATATAATCTAATCTTCCATAACAAGGAGAGAAATTATCCACCAATTTTTGTATTTTATCTTCGATTGATAAATTATCTCCAAATACGATGGTAAATTCCGGTGTCCTATAAGATTTTATTGTTCCTTTTGCTAAGATACCAGCAACTATTACTATCAAATTTTCTTGAACTTCTTCTGGAGTTGGAGATATTTCTTCTCCAGTTCCTAAAGTAAATGTTTCATAGTTAAATATTGATAAATAATATAAGGCATTTTTAATATAAGATTCCAATTCACTATCAGAATATTTCTCATAACAACTATAATAAAATCCTAAAGTATCAGTTCCAGATATTAATTCTTCCCCAGTAGTTTCGTGAACTGTTAATTTTCCAGTAATAGAACTATAAGAATAATTATCAGAATCCCATTCCACGCCATTTTTTTCAACAATTAATGTGGCTTCCGAAATATTTGCATCTTCAAGAATAAATGTTCTACTTCCTAAAAATGAACGAGTATAGAAGCGTGGTTTTAGATTGTCCTGTAAAAGATTCCTTAACTTTGCGATTAGGTCATTGGGGGTCATTTTCGCTATCTCCCTTGAAAAAGTGTTTAGGTTGTCGGGGTCTATAAAGAAGAATCTCCTTCCCCCGATTTCCTTTCTCGATAAAACCAATTTTTTGTAAACTTCTTAATATTGGATTTCCTACCTTTAATTTAGCATATGTCTCATCAAAGAAATTCCAAGAAAAAAATCTACATAATGCCCAAGTAACATTCCGGTCATTGGTTAAAATTCGTAAGTAACGGCGAAATCCTTTTTCGATAAATATTAATAGAAGTCCTTTTATTTCGCCATCATAAAGAGCGTATATTTTTTGATTTTTAAGTAATCGTCTTATAGTATTTATATTATTTAGAAAAACTCTTTCTTTATTTATCGTTATGTAAAAATCAAAAAATTTATCATTTGTTTTTAAAACAAAGTAATATACATCATTGACATTTTTAGGTGAAAGTTTTTTTATCACTTCTTTTCCTTTTTTGATATTGGTTGTGGGGAAGGGGTTATTAGCCCCTTCCGTTATATCAAAAATTAACTAAGAATTGCGTCCATATCACAGTAACAAATATCTTTATAACGAGTTATAGCCAATGTAATTGCTTCGTAACCAATAACGCCGTATCCTAAAATATTGGTAGTAGAAACTACCTGTAACCCACCGAGATTACTGATTAATCTTTCGGCTGCATCGGGAGCAATGCCCATTTCTTTTGCAACTCCTGGGTCTATTAAACGTCTCACAAAAAGAATAGGTTTTCCGCCAACGCCTTTTATTTTAGAATTTCTTGCAACCAATATAGCTGTCTTAGAATCTAAAACTGCAAGAGAAGAACCGCTATCAGTTTTTATCTCGCCGATAACTTTAACTAATTCTACTTTATTCTTAGCCAATAAATCTTCTGCAATCGTAAGTTTATAATGGAAATTATCTACATTATCCCTATCATATTTATTTATTGCGGTTACAACATCAGCACCAGCTAATAAAATAAAATTATCGCCATAATCAGCAACCCGTTCAATCATTTTCTGTATTACTGTCCAAATATCGTCGCCAGTTTCAGTGCAACTAACACTTAAATCAGGTTCGCCAGTGTCACCATCAAGTGCCAAAATAGCGTCGCAAATCATCTTTACTTCTTTCTTATCCATAGAGCGACCTATTGAAACTTTCTTTCTTGCTAAAGCGGTATTGTCCGTAGAATCCTGTAACGAATGAAGAGAAACATAAGAAAGTTCTGACTGTAAACCGACAAACGTAAGTTCAGTAGAACCGGAAGGGCTTTTGCGATTTGCTGTTACTTGTCCGTCTAATCCGGCAGAATAAACTGTATCAGTATTGTCATCATAATCAAATACATAAACTTTTTCCCCAAAAGGAACTCTATCAATATCCGCTATTTCCAGTAGTTCCACTGGAACTGGAAACGCACTGTCAATAGGCTGACCGATAGTTTTTGCTAACTCTAAGGTAATGTCATTAGGTTTCATTTAAATTTTTCTCCTTGAATTTAATCGTGCCCGTAGGCTATCCTGTTTATCTTTTTTTGTCTTTTCCGTGAAGGGTCGGTATCTGGTTGTGTAGTATCGCCAATCTCAAGGCTCGCTTTAGTTTCTTCTGGTTTTACTTCGGCTGCCTGTTCTTGAGATTTCTTCTCAAGTTCTTTTCTGAGATTCGCAATTTCTGTTTCTTTATCAGTTATCTTTTTTTCTAAATCAACTTTTACTTCGTTAGTTTTGGCTTCTAAGTCAGCAACGTGAAGAGTTATTAATTCTTCTTTAGCTTTCTTTACTGCCTCTTCTAACTCCGCAAAACTGTATTTCTTTACATATTGCATTTCGCCTTCAACTACATCTTCAGTTCCATCGGAATATTCGGTTATTGTTTTATAAGAACTTTTTCCTTCCGATGTTCCTGACAAAGTTCCATCTTTATAAGTATCAACATAAATATCACTACTTATACGAGTAACCTTAACTATAATCTTCGGTGTTATTGTTTCTACCGGAGTTTGAGCTTTTACTTCCTTCGTTTCTTCGCCTTTAATCTCCGCAGGATTCGTTTCATCGCCCTTAACGGGCTTGGTTTCCTCTGGGATAATTTCTGGCTTGGTTTCCTCGGAAGATTTCTCTAAAGCATCCTTATGTCTTTCCAAATGTGCACCTGCTTTTTTCTGCAAATCTTCAGCAGAAATAGAATCAGATATTGGTTTCACCTGACTAACTCTCGCCAAAGCATTTTTATAATGAGGCAAATCTAAATTTGCATTAGATTTTTCTTTCCCTAAATCTCCTTCGCCATTATGGTGAGGAAGATGCCTTGCATTTTTATCCTGAGTTTTTTCTGGATATGCTGGTTCGATTGCAGCAAACGCTGAATCTGGTAATCCATTAATGAACTTTCTCGTCCATTTGGTAGCATCTTCGGTTAATTTGGCTCTTTCCTCATCAGTGGCATAATAAAATGCCATAGCAATATCAAAAGTTATTTCTTCTTCTTTTGTAACATTAGCATATAATTTTTCTAATTCCACTTTTCTTTCCTCCTTTTTGTTATTTTCTTTTGGTAGAATTATTTCTCCCTTATCCTGACAAGGGCGATGATACCATTTTTGGTTTTCATCACAGAATAATTCTTTTTCCCCTATTTCTTTTTCACAGTGGGGGCAAATCCATTGTTCAGAATCTATCTTTTTTATTACTATTTTTACTTCTTTTCCATGATTACAATTTCCACAATTTACGCAGATTGGTTCTTCTGTAACCAAAGTTGCAAAAACTAAGTCTTGATTAAAGACTTCATTTGCTATTTTTTCTGCTTCATCTATTATTTTTTTATTGGCTGTAGCCAGTAATTTCTCTGCATACGCTTCTTTACATGCTGGAGTTTCGCCTTCAATAAGAATACCCACTCCATGATAAATTATCGGGTCGATTGATTTAATACCATTTCCTAAATCATGTAAAACAGAATTACCATTTTCATCTTTATTCCATATCTCAAAGGAGACTGCCATTTTATTTTCCTTTACCATTTCTTTCATTTTTTCAAATTCTTCTGGAAATAAAGATTTATATATTGCTATATAAGTAACAATTAAATCTTTTTCTAACTTTGCATCTAAAATCCACCCACATATATAATTCTTTCCTAAATGCGACCAGTTGGCTTGCTTCCCCACAAGTGTAGGAAGTGCTTTTTTAGCTGCTTCTTTAGGCAATACAATATTATTTCTATTTGGAACATCTGTTCTTGCGTAAATTGTTTTTAGTATAGCTATATCTGGGTTGGGAACAACCAAATTCATTTTTTCTGCTATTTTTATAAGTTCAGAATCTTTTGATATTTCAATAAATTCACTTTTTGATTCTTTTGCTAAATCATAAAGATATTGAGCCAATATTTTCTTATTACAATTTTTCATTTTTATAAACCTCCAATTTTTGTATATAATATTTTTGCCAATAATCTCTATTATAATTGGCTCGAACATTGCAAAAATTACATAAAGTAATCAAATTTTCTTTTTCACAGTTCTTTTTATCGTAATCGATATGATGAATATCTAAAACTCTACCTCTAACTATCAAATGCTCTTCTTCGGTCATACTACAATTCTGGCACTCATGATTGTCTCTATCACGAATTAATTCTTTAAGTTCGGAATTAAATTCTTTTGTATAAGGTTCAAAAGAACGACCATCTATCCATGTAGGAGCTTTTTCTCCAAATCGATGAATTCCAAACATCGGATTGCCTTCACCTTTTAATGTTTTATAATAACAAGATTTACATCTTTTATCTTTTCTATAATGTGCACTTTCATTTAATTCTTTATTACAGTCTATACAATAACATTTTCTCGAATCTTTGCCACCCTTCCATTGATAATGATTTTTGCCTTTTTTATCAAACAATGGATTTGTTTCTGGTCTTGTAGCATATTGATATTTTCTTGCACAAGACTTGCATCGTATAGAACCTTGATATTTTGATAGTGGATGTAAATTTTTGTTACAATCTATACATTTGTTATATTTCATTTATTCTTTCTTTTTCCAAGTTTTTGTTTCTTTATCATAAGTATAACCTTGCTTATTCATACATCTTTTAGCAGCATTGATGGCTATCGCCATCGCTTTTCCATCATCTCCCGTATCTTCATAAACAGAATTAAAAGTTGCCATAAAGACCTCTTGACAGTGCTTTGTCATCTTTTTTATATACTTTGGTAGTTCATCTAAATTTTTATATGGTGCTATCTCAAGGTCATCGATTATTTCAGCTTTCTTAAAATTCTTTGATTCAGGCGAATTTGGATTTTTATTTTCATCTTCTAAATTTTCCTGTTTATTCGTTTTTGGCTGCTTTTTTACTATGTCAATGGCTTTTTCTTCTTGATTAACAATTATCCTGGGATAAAAAATTTCTTGTTCATCGTCTACAACTTCTTTCATTCTTCTTTCTTTTTCGGTTGAATAATCAAATCCCAAAGAACTAATATAAGATTCATAACTCAAATTTCCTCTATCATAAGCAGACCTAATATCAGATAATATCTGTTCAGTATTAATTTTTATTGAACTGCTAACTATTTTTAGTGATATATTTTCACTAAAAAATTTCGTATGATATTCTTTATTTTCTTTGATGATAAGGTAAATTACTTCTTTTAAAATACTTTTAAATCCTTCAACATCAGAATTTATTTCAGCAATAAATGGTTTAGGATTTAGTCTTGTTTCCTGGCGGGATTGAGCAATCTCCAATAAATCAACAAAACCTAAGCCAGCCAACAATGCTCTATAACCCTGCCTAAATAATTCTTCTCTTAATAAAGGCAAAAGGTCAGGAATAATGTGTTTAAACTCTTCATCAAATGGTGTAGTAGATAATGGAACTTCCGCCTTTTCATTTTTATATTTTTTAAATGCTGTTTTTATAGCAGCAGAAATTTTAAGCATATCACTATCAGTATATTTTAATCCTTTAAAAAATGCACCTTCGGTTCCTTTTATTAGTTGTAGTATATATGGTAACGCTTTTTGAACTGCTTCGTCTCCCTTTGATTGCAATACTTCGATTGCTAAATAATTTTTAAGAATCCCTTTTCTTATACAATAAGGAGAGGGATATTTGGTTATCCATCTTGTTCCTGCTTTTTGAACTATTATGTCTTCGTTGCCCTTTTTTATTATATTTTTAAACTCACTATCATTATAATATTCTTCAGTTCCAAGTTTATAATTTTTTTCATTTGGGCGTTTTATATAAACAGAAGCTCCATTATGAAACCATAAGGTCGTAGGAACATTTATTTCATTATTTCCTATTTTGGTAGGTTTCCAATCACCAATTTTTAGTAGACATAATGAAGAACCTTTTTTTACTTCCTGATAATATTCTTTCGCTAACTCTTGCAATCCAGTGGGGACTCCATCAATATTTATATTTATTTTTTCTAACCAAAGATTTAGTAAATCCTCTAAAGTTTGATTAGAACATTCTATTTTAAATTTGGCTTCAGAAGAGGAATTAATGGAATACTCTAATAATGTATTCACTATTCCCGTAACATCATCATCGAGCATTTGCGATATTGCTGCACATCTTCCGTGAAAATCTTCAGGAATAGATATTCCTCCAGAAGAAAACATTGCGGAAATAAATTTCTGCCACAAAGCATCTGTTATATTAAAATCATTTGCCATTTATAACTCCTTTTTAATAAACTCCCATTCCTGGTTTTTCATTTTCTTCTACAGGATTTATATTTTTAAATTCAAAATTCCATTGACAAATACTGAAAACCTGAAATGCCTGATGCAAATGGTCAGCTCCCTTATTTCCATAAACAATTCTTTTATCACTTCTTAAAACTACTTCATTATCAAACTGAACATCTAATTTACTATCAAAATGAGCGAGAATTTTTTGATTATAGAATAAGTGTTTTATTCTCTGAATACTCCAATCTACGATATATTCTTCCTTATAGGTTGGTGTTCCTGATTTATCTCTTAAAATTTCATTTGTTTTTTCGTCTCTTTCAAAATCTATAGAAATTTTCTCATTAAAACTAACTCCAAAAATATGTTCGCCATTTGCTGTATTATATTTTTTTGCCAAATAACTGAACATTGCTTTTCCACCGCCGGAAGTAACATCAATTCCTACAATATTGGCTCGCAATATTCCAATAATAAAATCAACAATTTCATTATCTTCATCTGGAGAAAGTTTATAAGTCGTAATATTAAGTTCGTATTTATAAAGTTCTTTTGTTTCAAATAGCACTATTATTTCTGTGGGTGCTGAACCTTCTCCTTTATCTACCGCAATCCAAATTCGTTCTGCATTATTGGGTCTAATTAAAATTAAATTTTCTTTATAACGATGAAAATTATTTTTATTTATTTCAAACGCTTTTATAGGTATTGGTTCGCCATCTTTATCTCGTTTATAACATAAACGAACTCTCTCAATATCATAGACACTTTCACCATCGTCTACTATTTGTCCCAAAATCTGCGTCCTGTAGCCAGGAGAGTTTCCAGACCACATACATTTTTTATTTCTTCTAATATATATGGTATGATTTGGCTCGGTTTCAATGCACCAAATGTTTCCTTCATAATATATTTCTTTTATTCGATTTACATAAATATACGGTTCTCTTATACTCTTCCTTTCACTAATTAAATATTGGTCTCTATCTTTGCGATAGCTAATAGTAGCATAATTTCCTGATTTAATAATTAATTCTTGTAAATCATTCGACAATTGTTTAGATGAAGTATAATAGTTTTTCCTTTTTCCATCTCCATCGCCTTTATTAAAAGCATCTAAAAATAAATTAATCTGTCTTTTACTTAAATTCCTTATAAAATTAGGAACTTTTTTGTTTCTGGCATATTTCAAACAATTTTTCAATAAATATTTTCCTAAAACTTTATTTGTAATACTAAAACCACCATAAGAAAACTTATCTCTTAGATTTAAATTATATAATATGTTCTGTATTTCTTGAATGTATTCTTGGGATTTTGATTGAGAAATTTGAATCCTATAATGAATCCATTCAAATATTCCTCTTTTTTCTTTATACTCATAGACACACCCCTCACTAACAAACCATCCAAGAAACTGCAAAAAGAAATCCATATTATATTTTATTTTGCCGATTTTTATAGATTTTTTTTCATTTCCAATCCAATTCATATTCTGATTTAGTTGAAGTTTATTTACAGGATAAAATTCATATTGGGAAGTATATTTATTTTTGCATCCATAAGAGCAAAAATACTTTTGTTTTTTCTTATATGACTTATCTAATTTTAATCCACATTCTAAACAAAAATCAGTATCATATAATTGATAATTTTTCTTAATCGCTTTATGAGAAAGAATGGTTTCTAAATCTATTAATCTAAAATCTTTTTTTGGTGTTTTAAATGGAATTTTGTGATTAGAAGTAACCAAAAAATCTATTACCAAATTATTATATTCGTATAATTTCCCTTCGTAATCATATTTAAAAATGCTTTTAATTCTTTGATATTTTGTAATATTTTTTCCTATATTCCAACTAACTACTAAATCTTTATTGTTAATATTAAAAATGTTTTTCCATCCATTGTTAGTTAAAATTTCAGTATTAGAATCAAAACATTGTTTTCCGCCGAACTCTTTTTGGGCTGCTTCATCTTTTTCAGAATCCCAAGAAGGATTGGCGTAACTCGGAAGATTTACAATAATATTCTCGTTTTTTATATCAAGAAATTTTCTTCCAATCGGAGATTGCTTTTTGAAATTGGTCATTCCAGATAATCTTTCCACCATTCCCATTTCTGATTGTGCCATTAATTTTTTATTAGAAATTGCATCTGTAAGAAAACTTCCTTCTTCTTCCCAATTCTTATCGGCATGTTTTTGATACCAATTTTTTCCTGGAGCTTTTCCTGCAAAAGTATTATTTACAGATTCTATTCTGACCCCATTTTTAAAATTTAATAAATATGGATTCGCTCTTGATTTTATTCCTAAAGATTTAAGAATTGGATGATTTTCAAAAGCAGGAATTATTATTTGCATTATTCCACTTATTTTAGCAGCATCACAACTGGAAAGAATTCCCCATTTACATATTTTATGCCACACCGAAAGAAGTATATCGACATTAATTCCTATCCAGCTTTTTCCAGTAAGTCTTCCACCAAAATTAAGACAATCACCTAATCCTTTCTTTATTCTAAAATTTTCTTTTTTTGTTAGTTCTGGATTTTCAAAGAACTGACTTTCAAAACTTAACATTGGATATTGGTATTTTCTTACTTCTGCAAATTTATTTTCTTCAAAAGAACTTAAATCATCTAAATTACTAAACATCACCTCAGTGCAACTAATTGGATTTGCTAAAATTTCAAATACTGCCAGCTCTTCTGGTGATATTTTACTCAGCATTTATAATCTCCTGAACTTTATCATTTTTATATATATCTTCGTATATTAAATCGATAAATTCTGGAGCGACCCCAAAAGCTGTAGCCATTTCTTCTCTGGTAACTTTTTGTTCTTCATACCATCTATACATTTCTTTATTATAAAGTATTGTCTTTTTAAAAAAAGTAACTTTTTCTGTGGTGTGCCCTCGCATATCCTTCATAATTAAATATAGTCGTTTACAATAGGGGCATTTTGCGACATTACATCCGGCATTTTCTTTGTAATAAGTTAATGCTTTTTTATAAAGAAGATTCCATTCTTCTAATGTATTCGATTGTTCTCTTTTTGATAAACCTAAAGAATCCTTTAATTCCAAAATTTGTTTTTCAGTCTCTCTGAGTTGTTCTACATCATCTTTTGGGATTGCTGGATTAGTTTTTTCATATTCCTTTCTTAGAATAGTTTTATATCGTTCCGCCAGAATTTCCAAATCAATTAACTGGCGAAGTGTATCTTTTTCGGCTGCACTCTCAAGAGAAGATTCCTCAAGATACCTATCTAATAAACTTTGTGCAAATTTTCTTTCTTCTGAATTTATAGCAAAATTCAAAGAGCCAAGTAATTCGTCTTTCTGAAGATATTCATCTACTTTTTTGTAGAGTTCTTCTTCAGTCAGCGATTTATATTGTGGTAAATTTCTATATTTATTAAAAAGTTTTTCTCGCTCCATCCTACCCTACTTTTTTATTTGGGAGGGGAAGAATTCTTCCCCTCAAAAAATTACCAATTTACTCCCACACAATGAAGTTTTAAATCTTTATTATTGTGAGTTGTAATTTTCCATTTCATTTGTGTTCCAGAAGGTTGTCCAGAAATGTCTACCGCATCCGATACTAAAATCCTTTTTCCAGTATCATAATCTCCCTCATCTGTCAAAGTATGCTGTGTCCAATTAGAACCATTATTTCTTGAAATATACGCCTTTAAATCTGTATTAAGAGTAATGGAATCTACATCTTCTTCCATAATTACTATACGAGATTGTGTTGGTGCTTCTTCTGCTATTGTTGCCAAAGAAATAAGAGTCATATTATTAAAAATTGTATTATAAGTTTTAAAATTAAAATTAACATCGTTCCAATACGACCAAACCGCATCGTCGTAATAATGCCCCCTAGCAGTTAATACTTCCACATTTCCGCACCATTCAATATAATTAGTATTATCTACTCCTCTATCATCATTTAAAACTATCCAATATTTTGTTCCTAAAGTCAATGATATTGGTGTAGTAAAAGTAAAAGTATAATAAGTATCACTTGTTGATATTCCCGAAACATCTAATGCAGAGCTATCTATTCCTATCTGAGTAAGCGGGTCGCCGCTTCCATTATCAGAATAAATTTCTACCCACATATTTCCCGTAGGAGAATTTACTTTTCTTAATTGAACAGCTATTTTAGATAAATCGTAATTTTCAGTAGGAGTAAAAGGATAAGCTAACAAACTTTGACCGGTCTTACTTAAACCTACTCTATTATCTACCACCACATCTCTGCTATCTTTTAGATTATCAGTAGCTGTTGGTTTGTATAAATCATTTGAAGAATCATAATCTTGATTTTCCGATGTATCTGTGTCTACTCCGGTTTCATCTTCAAATTCATCCATTAATCCATCTAATAAATTAAATTTTATTAAACTTCCTTGAACTGCTAATTTAAAAAATCCTAACATTAAATTATAAAATAATTTATTTATAGTTCCTGCCAAGCCAGCCAATTGGCTGTGGTCATAAGTTCCTTCGTGAGTAGAAACTGCTCCGAGAGGTTCTTTATTATCTAAACTTTCTTGAACAGTTATGCCTGTCTCATCAGTAGGAATTTCCGATGCGACTTGGTCTGCCGTAGCTCCATCTTCTATCCCATCAAGTTTAGTTCCATCTACAGATAAATCTCTGCCATCTATTTTTATACCAGAAGCAACATCTAAATCCGATTTTAATAAGCCATTATTTATCAATTCTGTTTCATTAATAGTTACATAAGTCTCAAAATAATAATCTTCAGCAACTTTACTCCAACTTCCTGCTCCACCAGTTACCCTGCTTCCTCCACTATAAACATTTGTGTTATTTTTTATTAATTCTACTTCACCAGATGAACTAAAAGTAACTGCATACATTACCCCAGATATTACTGAAGCTGGAATATTAAAAATTACATCAAATTCTCCACTTTCTGAGGGAATGTTATCACTTGAAATATTAACTGTAGCCAAAACATTCCCATTTGGTAATTCATTGGTAACTTCTTCTATATTTACTGTGAGAGTATCTGGATTTTGGCAATACCCTTTCAAAATTATTTTACTCAATAAACCTGTTCGTTCAACAGTAAAAGTCTGCCCTTCATTCTGTGCTTCCTTGGCTGATGTTCCTGTAGTTTGCTGCTGGTCTAAAATTTCCTCATTTGCCTGTATCAAAGTGTTATCTGTATTTTGGTCGTGTAATTGAGCAAAATCAGGTTTTCCACTTATATTATTCCAATCTACTTCAGAAGCATTTCCAACATTTATCCAATCAGTCAATTCCCCCGAAGAAGATGAACTATTCCAAGTATACATACTATCATTGGATTTTACAACATAACAATCATTCTCGGAATTTCCTGTCAAAGGTAAGTCATTGACAGTAGGCACAGTTCCTTTTAATTTTAATAAAGCAGTATCCAATATTAAATTAAACTGTCCGGTGCGGGGGTTGATTTTTTGTTTAAAAATACTCATTATAAAATTCCTCCATTTTTGGTTAGAATATTTTGTATTTTTTCTTGATAAATCTTTTGCCAATAATTTCTGTTATGATTGGCTCTCGTGTTACATTGTTGGCAAGTAGTAATCAAATTATATTCCTGGCAATTCTTTTTATCATAATCAATATGATGAACTTCTAAAACTCTACCCATAACTATCAAGTGTTCTTCTTCAGTCATTCCGCAATTCTGACATTCGTAGTTGTCTCGTTTGCGGATAGAATCTTTGAGGGTTTTATTAAATTCTTGTGGATAAAGTTCATAACTTCTTCCATCTATAAAACAATGATTTTTACTTCCTAATTGAAAACATTTCAAACAGTATTTTGATTGTGGTCTAATAATTTTCTTACAATTTAAACATTTATTCTTGGGTTTTCTTCTAAATATTCCCGAACAATGCTGACATCTCGTCGAATAAATATTTATCACTTTTCCGCAATCGATACATTTTTTATTTTTAATATTGTTTCCGTGTTTATAATTTGAATTTCTAATACCTTTACTTGCACAAGAATGGCAATAATTGGCGTAAAAATTATTTAATTCTTTACCACAATCTTTGCACTTATGCTCTTTTTTGTGCCGCGTTCTATATTTTTTATTACATAAATTGCATCTTTTATATTTTGGTTTGCTAATTTCTTTATTACAGTCTATACAATAAAATTTAGTTTTATATGACATTTTTATTTTATTGATTCACTCATTATCTCTTTTAATTGTGCTGGTAAAACATAATTATATCCACCACGTCCAGCGACTACAGTATCATATTCACCTGCTTTAACACAGTAACGACCTTCATTGCCATCTGAATTGTAGCGAGCAATTAAAATAAGACCTTTATTGTCCATAAAAATAATATATTCATTATCGTCCCCAGTTACATTTGAACCAGTATAAGAATTGCAAAAGAAAAAATTACTCATTCCAAAACTAATACTTTTACTTACTCTTTTCTCAGACATTTTTTATTTACTCCTTTGTAGTTAATAAATTTTTTTATTTTATCCCAAAATTATGGGGTATATTCTTCCCAAGTTAAATTTAAAATAATTTTTCTTGTATCAGAAGATGTTCCTGCGTCTGGTTGTCTACAAACAATACCTTCGCCTGGGGCTAATATTATTTCTCCATCTTCTGATAATATTAATTCTTGCTGATGGGAAACTCCCACTCCAACTGCGGTCAATACCGAAGTAACTATAAAAGCACATATAGTTGCTCCTGCCGTTAAACTTAATCCTGTAGACGCGGTTAATACTAATCCGCTGGGATTAGGTTCTGAACTTTCTATTTTCGCTGGTGTTAATTGTGCTCCTGAAGCTGTTCCAGTAAATGTTACTCTTTCTATACTAATTCTCGGTGCAGTAACACATACAAGTGCGGTAGTAGGAGCTACTCTAAATAAAATTTTTCTTATTTTCAAATTTTTAGTATTACCTACTGGATTGATTATCCAAAAAAATCCAGCAGTTGCGGCGTGAGCTGATACTTGAACTGTTAAATTACCTGAATGAACTGCAAATTTTGGACATAATGAATTTGGTGCAGCAACTTCTTTACCATCTGAATCATATAAAGTTGCTCTCAATGCTTTACTTATAGGGTCTATTTTTAATTGGTCGGAAGAATCACCACTTTTAAGTATAGCCCCTCTTTCTGATTTTAAAGTTTGTTTTAAATGATTTAAAAAATATTTAATCATTTTTATTTTCCTCAACCTATTAAATAATTAATTTTAAATTTGTCGCTGATATAGCCTTCAAGTGATTTTGCATAAATTTTAAATTCCCCATTTCCTGGAGCAAATTTTAAATCTATTGAATCACATTCTAATTCGTCAAGTTCCTTCCCAGTTGGTGCTTCGTATGCGAGGTTACCTGTAATTTGAGAAGTAATTAAAACATCTGAATCAGTTATAATAAATTCTTTTTCTGAAACAGGAACTGTTCCAAAATCTATTTCACATTGTTTAATATTGGTAGAACCTGCTCCTGGAACTTTCCAAGTTTTATCTCCAAATAAACATTTAGTTCCATCAGCACCAGTTCCTCCCAAGTCAGTTGTTTTTATTTTATTGTCAATATCTAATATTGGAACTTTTCGTAATGTCATTATTTTAATTCCTAAATTTCAAAAGTTAAGCAACCTAAATCAGAATCGTATTGTGCTCTTCTATTATAGGCTTCATCATAATTTGATTTTAATGCTGTAGTAAATGCAACTTCTATAGCATCTAAAATTGTTTTATTAGAATGTGTATGAGAATTGGTTACTGCTCCATCATAAGATGCTTTTAGAGCAGTTGTAAATTCCTGTTCTATTGCATCAAGAGTTGCTTTATTTGAATGTTCGTGTTTCTTTGTAACCGCATCTTTTAAATCCGCAGCCGATGCGGTATTTCCAGCCCCATCATCTATCGATTCTGCTTTATCAACTATGTCATTTGCATTGGCATCATAAGTTGATTTTAACATATCGCCTAAACCCAATTCTTCAAAAAGAACAGCCCAAGAACTTCCATTGTATTGATAAAATTTATTTTCATCAACAACATAGGTAAGTGTGCCAATTTTGGGTGCATCAAATTTCCAAATAGCACCATCATACCAAGCGATGTTTTTTTCTTTGCCTGACCAATCTCCCGATGCCCCCTCCTCCCTACTATATATCTATTGCCTTTGGCTGGAGAACCTGGAGGAGTTGATAAATCTTTATCTAATACTGCTGGCTGAAATTCATAAGACTCAAGAACAGGAACTCTGTATGGTATAGTCATTTTTTATTCTCCAATTATTAAAAAATTTTTTAGTTGATTATCAAAATAAATACTATCTAATATTTCTTTATTTGAATGAATGTGCCCCGATTCCCCTTTTAGCCCACCTTCTATAGTAATATTTATTAATGGAATTTCAGTAAAAGAAAAATTAAAAGATTCTTTGATTAATAATACATTTATGGGTTGAGATTTTTCAAGTGTTATTTTAATTATTTCTCCAACCATTAAACATTCCCCGTTACATTTAATTCAAATAAAATAGTTCCCATTAAAATAGTAACATACTCCTCATTTTTTACAGTAATATCATAAAAATAAGAACCTAATAAATTAGTGTCGTTAGAAGTTAGCATTATAACAGTTTGACCTTTTAATGGATTAGTGTGTTGAGTAATGATTTTTTTTATTTTAGCATTAGCATAAGAATCACTGAGTTTTTCTTTAACTGTAAAATAAATAGTCCAATTAGTTATGTTTGGAAATGTTTTATCTTTATTCTGAAAAATTAATGTAAAATTTTTGGTATTTCCTTTTATAATTTTTAAATCTAATTTTCTCATTCTTTCCTCATAAAATAAAAAAAGCCCAAAACAAAGTCTAAAACATAACTTTATCTTGAGCTTTAACTTTTGGGAGTGGTTCTTGGGAGACGCTTGGCGACTCCTGTTACCACTCTGAAATTCCGACAATAAAAGAAGTCGGATATAATAACATTAAGAGTAGCTACTCAGTTGAAGAGCGACTTCAACTTATCCTATTCGCTACCCTGTATCCTTTTCTACTCAATTTGCCCTGCTTGCAAACAGATAGGAATGGCTCACCTTTCGAGTGTATACATAACCTTTTCCGAGCCAAAGTCGACCAGGCATCCCCAATCCAATTACCTTTGAAAGTCAGAAAAGGAATAAGTATCAAATTTAATAAGCGATTTTCGTATTTTATGGCACGCACTCTATCGCTTGAAACGTCGCCAATGCTCTACAACGAGCTTACACTACTAAGTATATATCAAAAATCGATTTTGTCAAGTAATATTTTTTATTTTTTACTTAATAATATAAATACTTAATACTATTGTATTTATATAATCAGTTTTATGCCAAATTTATAATCTCTCTCTTCCCCCCCTAATACCCCTCTATCTTACTCTTATTATAATATTGTTACTGTAACTGTTACTATAATACTATTAATTGACTAACTTACTCTCGTAAGTTAGTAGAACTCGAATGTTGAAAAGCACATTCTCGTTCTCTATTTTTTTATCAATTTATGTTCTTTTCTTCTCTGCTGGGGCTACTCAGGGAAGAAAAAACTTAAATAAACCCAAACATTGATTAAATTATCCTGGGGGTAGGGGGAAGCTTCCGGTGCGACATCTACCTTCTTCTACCTATGTATAGGTAGGAAATAGGTAGAAACCCAAATAAATGATACAACTTCATTATTTCTAACGAGGTAGATATGAGGTAGAAACTCATCTACTAAAATGGTAGATAATAGTAGAAAGGCAGTATTTGCCTCCGGCAACCACTAAATTAGCTAAATTGCTAATTTAATCACAACTCTTTTATTTTCAATTAGGTAGATATAGGTAGATTACAAAAATAATCTAACTGTATTATTATTTTCTGTGGTAGAAGTGAGGTAGAAACAAAGGTAGATAGATTACCCATTGAAATATATAGAGTTAAATAAGGTAGAAACTCCAACTTCTACCTATAATAAAGATAAATGTCCGATATGTCCCATAAATGCCCCATAATGAAAAAAGAAGGTAATTTCTATTATCCTATAGTATCTTTGCTAAAAAAACTATCCCCCCTATACCATAAATAATGTAGTTCTTATTAATTCGCCGAACAGCTCCGACCAGGGGCGATTTATTCTCCGAAGATATTTTAATTAATATTGATATAAGTCCAATAGATTATGAAAGTTACGATTAAAATAATTAAATATTAAATTAGCCCGAAGAAGTCCAGATGAAGAAATAATAAATATTTATTCTAAGTGCTTGCAGTAAAGGTAATTAAATTGGGCAAAGCGATAGAAAGGTATAGTCGTATAGTTTCCGAAGAATTTTCGGCTTTTTGCTAAACTGAACTCCCCCTAGGTTGGCATAACTCATTGTATTATAATAGGATAGAATAAAAACAAGGCAGGGCATATTATAATTTACTTATAGAGTAAGTCAAAATCAACTTACCTAAACTTACTTCTTTTATTATTCTTTCC